>Ga0123354_10004266_pt1 | contig 20187 bp, 6 predicted proteins | sample TergutLab28metaG_2_FD_97872 | JGI IMG/M metagenome (GOLD analysis project Ga0123354, IMG submission 97872) | Labiotermes labralis P4 segment gut microbial communities from Petit-Saut dam, French Guiana - Lab288 P4 | ecosystem: Host-associated > Arthropoda: Insects > Digestive system > Gut ...
CCGCTAATAAAATCATTCTTCGATATATTGCACCCATGTCAACATCAAAAAGTACTGATGAGGTGGTATCCTGACGATTACGAAAAATTAATTAACACGTGTAATATGTGTATACACACATATTCACATACAACCTTACGTGCAGGAGTGTTTAAAAAGGGATATACACTTGAAATTGGACTTTAACCTTACAAAAATTTGGGTCTTCACTGTGGATAACATGAAAATCCCTGCCTTCTTAAATATAAAGGCGTGAATGCGGGTAGAAATTTTCCGAAGGACCATCTTTCTACTCTGAAGACGGATCATGTAGGTTCCTTGGAAACGTCTGTATGTTTGCTCCCGATTAAACGGTGTCACGTACAAGATTGTGTTAGTAATTAGCATTCAGGAAGTTCAATAGCCTATGAAAAAATATAGGGTATTGTAAATTTACGTAAATACACGTATTTTCTCCAGATTTCCGAAACTTACTCTAGTGAAGATGTTCCCAGATATTCAGGCGTTAATGGCTAGATTTTCATAGGCGGCTGACCCATAGTAAGAGCCCCAACACGGCCGTGGGGACGGGAGGGCTGTGATGATAAGTAGGAATACAGGATGAGACAAACTCAACGCCACAGCTTCTTACGACGTTTTTAAGATTCAAACCCACAAACCACGCGTTCGTTTCGTCTAAATCCGAACCTGTAACTGAATAAATCTTCAAAACTAACTCTCATGTAAGCATTTTATTAAAAATACTTATTCTAGCGTTTTAAAGTTTAGCAGAACCATTAGCCTGTCTGTTGTATTGAGCAGTTTAATGTCTTGCGTCTACATGGATGAAGTGCAAAGGAATGAATGAAGGTTCTGTCTGAGTATTTCTAAGAATATGTCAGATTTATCAACGTATTCTTCATAAAGACAAGCGTCATCATGGCGATTAATAAATCTTCTTTACATTATTAATGTTAGCAGACAATTCAGTTGGGCTATGTGCAATAATGAGTCGATCTCAGAGGCAATAATTTACCTACAAATTGAACTATATTAGACGATAAATTTATCCAGTATACAACGAAGTACAATTGTTATTTTCTTAAAACACTTTCTAATATTCCTTAAGTGTTCCGGAGTGTATCCATAGTCATGACATGTGCAATATATATACATATTTTGATACGTTTTTATTGTTAACATGTTGTTGTTAATAAATAAACATTTTTGACAAAAATTCATTAACAATAAACATTTCTTCCTATCTTAATTCCGAGTACATATGGACCTCCATACTTCACCTGAAGAACAGTGAATTATGAGAATGACTGAAGAATAAAAAACCAACTAGATGCCACTTGGTATTTTATTGTACATCTTAAAGGCTGAACATGTTTCGAGCATAACTATGTCCATCATCAAGAGCTCGCGACTATGATGTTAATTACCATATTGGTCGTGTCGTTCTTGGTTTGCTGTAGGTTGGAGGTTTGGTGCGGTTAAGCTGGAGTAGTGTCCGGGCTGCAGACTCAAGCCTGCAACCCGGACACTACTCCAGCCTAACCGCACCTACAGCAAACCAAGAACGACACGACCAATATGGTAATTAACATCATAGTCGCGAGCTCTTGATGATGGACATAGTTATGCTCGAAACATGTTGAGCCTCTAAGAAGTACAATAAAATATCAAGTGGCATCTAGTTGGTTTTTTATTCTACAGTTATCACAATGATGCACGGTCCAATAAACATCACATATGATCCTGACGTACAAGTCACGTTATAAAGTTCTTCGTTGTCCATCTACAAGCACTTCAAGATTTTACTCCGCCTTTTCATAAACGATTTTAACACTATTTCGTGAAATGTGAATAACCCTTCTTCGAGCAAAAGACTAAAATATCCCAGTTGCAGAAGTTTATTGTCCAGGTGTATAACAAAAATGCATTTAACATATTCCCTTTGCGTGCTACACAACCCGAAACCCTCAGCATCCTCATGTCACCCTAACCGTCCTTAGTAAAATGGCTACTGTGTGAAGATTCTCGTAATCTCACATTCTGCAACCTCATCCTCCTCCTTACCTAAGCCCGTGTTTTCTGCAGAATGCTCTCCTTGACTTGACAAGCGAAGGTCTGTTTGTTGTTGGTGATTTCTAAGTGCACGATCGTTTGTCTTCGCTTGCAGACCGACTGCATTCTAGATATCACAAAAGGTATGCATCAGCATAACAATGTACCATTGATGCCATGTTTAACAGGGACGTCAAGTGGATCTGGTAACTCAATGGAAGGCCGACTACACTATCGAACTTCACAGAGTGCGCTTCTGTTATCGTCGGAGGGCGCCTAAAATCACTATCTAAAGCCTGCCTCTTCATTATGAGAATAACAGGAACCTTAGTAAAGCTGTCACGGGTAACAATTTGTTGGCATGGGGTTCCATTACCCTGAAGAAATCTGGATTCCTTGTAGTAAATCACTAGCAAAAGCACTACAACGGCACAATACAGCTTTTGTTAAGTGTCTCTTATTACAATAATGCAGATAATATCCAAAGAGAAATTGAAAATGATAGTTTAAGTTAAAAAATATTGCCGTGTTCTGCGAAAGTAGTTGTAAATGAAAGGTTCTAGTTTTACCGGCAATACTGTATAGTACACTATTAACTCAGAATACTCCAGTCTGCTGACATGTTACGCTGTGTTCGAGACTTCGATTGCTTGAACCTGAAAGTGAAGGCACTAACAACGTTCGAAACACCGGTAATTATTTACCAATCGACGCAGCTTCTTATCACATAACACGGAACATCCAACAACACTGTTGGTTTTAAGCTTCCTTTACATCCATATGAAAACCCAACTAATAAAAGAGGTTAGAAAATGACACACCTCATTTCGAGTATGCCAGCTGTTGCATTCGTCGACATTTACGTCAAATTTTCAACCTGTATCGCTTCCGACCGGAACAAAATAAACCATAGAACTGGCTCCACTTCAATATGATTAATTAATTCTTAGCATAAAAATTCAGTAGTTGGATGATTTTCAGATTTTCTGCGAAGTTCGTGCTGTAGGCTTGTAAGTAGCTACCGATGTTTTGAAGGATCATATTGCCTTTATCTACTGCGCAAATCCATGCCTCTCTTTAGACTACATGAGACAGAAAACAGACGCACTGCAATCCTTCCGAAAATTCGGCAATTATTCAAGAGCCGATTTGGCCTGACATTTCAGACAACTTTGAATTTTCAGCAACAGCTTAGGAGTTGGTTCGTTGAACAGTCTTCATTAAACCGGCAGGCTTTTGGCTTCTCACAATCCATCCAACAAACCCTGTCTGTCCTTACTTCCGTTGTGACAGCGCAGATCAAAGTTATATGGAAAGTTTGCCTGTTAAAATGTATATAAATGATTGATTTCCAGTTTAATTGGCGTTACACTCTCCCAAAACTGAAACACGATATGGATACGGGAATTTTAATGTTTCATTTAGCGATGTTGTCACTTGATAAAATTATATAACATCAAGTGTAGAAGACTGAAATGTGAGCATGGGACATTGGTTTTATAATACCGACAAGGGTAAACAGAATCCGGTGTCGTGTTGTCTACCGCAAATCCCACATGGAGAGTTTGCAGCTATTAGTGTAATATAATCATCTACATTTAAATTCAAAACATTTTCTTTACACCTAAAATCTCAAGAAAGGCTAATCTACCATCAGCATCTGTATCGAAAAGGTCTGTTTTTACAGTACAAGATTTACCGGGGACCGCGGTAGCTGTGCTACAAATCGGAAGGTCGCTGCTTCGATTCCAGATGGTGTCATTGGAATTTTTCATTGACATAATCCTTCCGATCGCACTATGGCCCTGAGGTCGACTCAGCCTCTAACGGAAATGTGTACCAGGAGTATTTCCTGGGGGTAAAAAGCGGCCGGTGCGTAAGGCTGACAACCTTAACACCATCCTGGGCCATTGTCACGTAATCTGGGAACCTTAACTTCCTGGAACCCTTAGGGCACCTCGGGCCTGTAATGGGGCTGCTTTACCTCTACCTTTACAAGATTTACCGATGCGTGCAAATTTAACAGAATAATATCCGGTCAGGAAGTCGTCCTTCCTTTCAGAAACCCAAAGGTTCATTACCGTGTTCACAGGAGCTCTTCATGTGTCATTTCCTAAACGAGACAAATACAGCAGCCCCCCCCCCTCCCCGCTGAGTCCTTCTTTAAGGTATATTTTACGCGTAATATTCCCTATCTCTATGACTAGGTCTCTGAAATGGTCCTTTCCTTTCAGGATTTTCGAGTGAAGTTTGAAATGCCATTCTTATTTCTTTCACGCACACTACGTAACGCGCCCAGTTCATATTCTGTGATATCATTAGAATGCTAAAAGTAATGACTGGAGAAAATTAATAATTTGAAAGCTCATAATTATGGAATTTTCCTAATCCTCTTGCCACTTCCACCTCTTCCTCCAAATATTTTCCAGAACAACGAAAACCTTTAATCTGGATCTTCTGTCAGACGCCCAGTAAAGGTGTCGTTCTTCCCCGGATTCTTCATTTCTGTTTCGAAAGATGAAGTAATGTTGGTGTCTCATCGTGCCCGCGGCGATCCCCTTGATGTCTATATTTAATTTACTGCACGTACGGAATACATTTGCATTTTTTATTTTGTCCACTCCGTGCAATATAGTCAAATTTCCATAATTTCAAAAACAAATACATAAAATTATGGCTTTCTTCACAATAATATTTTTAAAAATATTAAACTCCTACGTGTTTCGGACCTAACTCGTCCATCATCAGGATCAGATCAAAATACTGTTAATAAATGTTTTATATGTCAACTAATGTACTCGAGGTCTACACACTTCTGGGATATTACGCTAATTGATGTACTCCCTGATGATGGACAGGCCCGAAATAAGTAGGAGTTTAGAATGACACATATGTAATTGTTTGCTGAAACTGTGGAAATTATATCTGTAGTGTCTAGGTATTCACGTGATGGGTAAATTGAATCCTGCGCTTATTTAAGAAGGCCATGAATGGGTATGGCTGCTGCGAGGTATAACTGTAACCCTTCATTTTCTTAATCTCGGTATTAACAGGCGATCAGAGATCTGATTCATGATCTGAAATATTTAATCACCGGACAACTACCGTAACGGGTCATAGTGTGTAACTGGATAACTGGAGAAGAGAAACGTCTATACTACTACAGGAACCCAAACACGTTTGTGTCAATAATTAACCAACAATATACAGTTTATTTATATCTGCTCTACATGTTTTGGGCGGTATCTCCACCCACCTTCAGGAGCTCATATCACTGTGTCTACAGTATCTGGCATTACTGAGACCGTTACTGCTACGTGCAACGTTCACGACAGGTGGCAGTAACGGTCTCAATAGTGCCAGATACTGTAGATACAGTGATATGAGCGCCTGATGGTGGGTGGAGATAACATCCGAAACATGTAGAGCAGTTTGCATATATAAATAAACTGTATATTGTTGCATCTTGTTGGGTAATTATTGGCACATATTACGCGATGCACGGACCACTGAGCATAAAAGAATCCAAACACGTTTGTTATCCAGCCCACAGCCTTGTCATTGAGCTGTGTCAATCCGACTTCCCGTGAAATAAAATATAACATTAAGTACTTATACTGAATACACAGAACTCTAAATATTTCAGAAATTTCAACATTATCCCACAGAAAACGAAAACAAGAAGAAGTTTAAAAGTTAATTAAATCTGAAGATGGCAGTATCTTAGAACACAAGTACGCTTAAGTTCGAAGAGATTTCATTTCTCATCAGCTGCAAATTCAAAGACGAAATTACCCATATACGTTCTGTGTTAACCTAGGGCATACAGCAACCACGAAATAGCTTTAAACCCAAATATTCTAGAGGCTGAAAGGTGCAAAGTAACATTGTGACGATAAAGAGACAACGAAAACGTAATATTTAGAAACAGCGCCACGTGGACTGTACTACATGTAATAGCAGCGGCGGTTATATGGCGCGAAAAAAAATATTCTGCTACCTCGACTTCGTGTAAAAACAGAGCATACAGAGCAATATTTCATGATATATTTTATTCACTAAATTCTCACCAATGTATTTCGGCCGCTAATGTGGCCATCTTCAGGGTGATGTTATTAATACAAGAACAAAAGGTACACATGTGGTTAGCTATGTTCCTGTCGTTCCATAACAATTGAAAATTATTATAATTTCAGTTGAAATTATTTAAGTGATATAAATATAGGTTAAAAATGAGTAAAGATTAAAGTCTGGGGATTTAAAATCGTTTAGTCTGTGCGGAGTGATGGTTGATGCAGTGATGTGGTAGGTTGTAATCATGTAATAAAGTGATTTGTGTATGAGAGTATGATAATACTTCATAGATAAATAAAATGCTGTGAAAGGTGAAACGGTAATTGATTAGATACTTACCAGTGAGTAGATAATATGTAGACGGTTCGGTACAAACTGGTTGGAACTGAGGTATGGCATGGGAAGAATGATGGTTGGGGGGTGGAGTTCATGGTGGGAGGGGGTTATGTCACTTAATGATCCTCATTAAAAGATAGAGATGTTCGGAAAGACACGATTTTGGAATACTCGATGGGACTACATACTAAAGTCGAATGGTGATCCTGGTGATTCTAAGGTTATTTCCAACGAATAAAAGAGAAAAGTGGTACAATATAAGCTTCCAGTAAGGAGACCTGCGAAGTTTTTCCTTTATTAGAAATCTGAGCGTGCAGGATACTAGTTTACTGGTTCTTGTGTGAGTGAACAACAGAGGAAAAAAACCGTTTTATCTCTAACCTTGAAAGGATTAACGCTACATTTAGAAGTTAACGGTTGCGTCGACTTCAGTTGTGTTAAAATAGGAGAATAACAAATGGGTACGTCTAAGTATAAGATTTCTAGTTCAAATTTTCTGTAAATATTTATGCTTTGCTCCATTCTCGCCTTGACGTGTTCTCCGTATTTTTTCCGTAATCTTTCTAATCCTCCATTTACGTACTTTCCTTTAAGTTGTCTATAAATCTTTTAGTATCACAATTTCAATTTATATTTTTCTCCTTTTTCCTTTCTTTGTCTTCTAATTACAATGTCCGTTTTCAACGCTAGCTCTTTCTTTCTCTCCTCCTTCCTTCCTTACTTTCTTACCTTTTTATTCTTTCTTTCCTTCTCTCGCTTTATCGTTTTCTTTCATTCTCTATACTGTCTCTAAATATCATTATATTTGCCCTTCTGTTTTCCCTCAAACAGGTTCTTTCGTTCTGTTTTCTGTTACTCATTCCAACGTTTCTTTGGTGAAGACTGAAAATTTGGAAATTATCACAATGAAATTTTTTTGTATTCTTCGCCTATATCTTTCTTTACATAATCAGTGAATCTTTGAAACCATTATTGCATGTCTGAACACACATTACAGTAACTCCTCGGTTTACGAGCTTAATTATTTTTTCGAACCTGATAATTACACGAAATCGTGTAAAAAGTAAATTAATTTCCCATATTTTCCCACATTATAAATTTAATGTTTTCAAAGGGAAATTTTGCTCTTTCAATATACGAAATTTGCTTTAATGTAAGAAAGAACCTTAACTAAGACTGAAAAAATAACATTTAAAATAATTACTACTGTGATACAACATTCTCAGTTATTAGGCTACCCATAAACAATAGTTGCATCAATTAAATTTTCAATGGAAGTGACATAAAATTATGTGCATCCCTTATTATAAATATGATACGCAAGGTCTAGTCGATGCACAATAATTATCACCAAGAACAGCAAAGTCACAGAAAAACTACGGAAGAATAGGAGAAGTTGCAATGCTGTTGTTTCTGCGCAGACCGCTCACAGATATAATGACGAACTGCACATTCGAGAAGATCCGGAAACCGATGGCAACCGAGAAAAGGAGGCGGGTGCAACGATCGGTTTGCAAAAGAAAGAATCTAAGTATATGCGAAAATTGGCTCGCAAAGTGAAACAAGTTTCACTTGTACGTTTCGTATAAGCGAAAACTCGCGAAACAGTTAAGCTTATGCCGAGAGATCATTGTATATATCGGCAAAAATTCGTACCGTATCGTAAGACAGTATAGGACGGAAATATTTGTGTTGAGTGGTACAGTCTTGCACTTTCGTACTGCCTTGTTTGAAAAATTCCTCCATAATTCTGAGAACAAAACAGGGGTACAAAAGACTTAATACAATTGTATCTGACTGAAGTACTGACACAAAACAAGTAAGTACTATGCAGAAAAAGGAAACATTTCCTTCATTAAGCCTTACTATTAGGCAAATTTTCTGTATTCAAGAACGTAACGAGGTAAAGGAGAGCAGATAATTTCCGGTAGATGAACAGAAGTCACTATATGTGTAACAGGCCTTACGTCCAACTCTATGCATAAAATATTCTCTCCCATCCGTGCGTTATACTGTCAACTTTCATTGAGACTGCAGATAGATGCTATCTATGGATAAAAAGAACAACTACGTCCAATTCACATTCACCAAGTAGTTGAAGTTTCAACGCAGTAGATGACGCTAAGAAAGTGTGCAGCTACGTGCGCCCGTAATCTGTGATGAGGGCAGTCGCGCGATTCATTGCGCAAAAAGGGTCTAAGCACAAATTATTTCCAAGACGAAGTTCCCATTACCAAAGAAAATTACGTAACGAAACTTAATCAAATGAGAAATAATGCTCGAAATATTTTGACATGGCAGCAGCATATCAAAATTACGTTCAAGAAGATGCTGTGGATATAAAATTCTGGTAAAGACATATTTGAGATACTCGCAGCGGTGCTGGTGAAGATTCCAGTCTTCTGAGATGTGACGCATTTAAAATAGTATAGAGGTACTAAGGTATCGAAAGAGGCTGTTGCTCTATTCCTTAGGGCAGTTCAAGAACTGCCTTCAAGGAGGAACTAATACGCTTCTCCAAAACATGATTACTTATCTACCAATACAAATGGCCCAATGCCTTAGAATACTATGATTTAATTCGGGAAATTTTTGTTATCCTTCTGTTGAGAATGTTCTGTCTTCCTTCCTCCTATATAAATATCCGGTTTAACCATTTACACGCCGATTTAAATCCCATCTGCCATTTGCTGGCATCGTTAGAAGCTCACCGTATTCGCCATGTTAGCAGGATGAGGGTTAACGATTAAAGCGCAAAATTAGACACTCTTTCAACCTAAACAATGCAAAAGAAAAACAAAAAAAATTCCACAAACATATCCTTTGATTGTATTCTCTTCCAAATGAATCCTATGAGGGCCAATACTGGCTAATATGTCCGACATTTTACTAAATAATGTGAAACAAATATTTTACAGCCGGTTGGCCACTGATGTCTACAGTAGCATGTGCATTGCACGCTAGATACATAAGGCTACACATACACAATCAGAATATGTAATACTTGTTGCTTTCCCACTGCAACAATGGTTGCACGAACGCGCTTCAATATTACGTTATAGGTACAGTAAAAACTCCGTCAGCCGCTGGATAGAACTAAGAGGACAGACACCCTCAAATAAGGCTATGTTCATGTGTCTGTTAGTGTCGAAGTTTCTTGTAGTATCTGTGATCAATCCTTCGGAAAATTTACTACTTGGGTGTATGGGTTTGTTTATAATTGCTTACGCGATCTAGCTAAAAATTGCATTGGTGTAATATATTCTCGCTGGAGACACATAAATAATTTCACACCGACGCCAATATTCATTACCGAGGATGGAGATATTCATGGGGTCGGACGGTAGGCTTGAATATGAGCAATATGATTTGCAGATCAATAAACCTAGGCCGAGAAAGTTTCGACAGGCGGGTGGCAGTTTGCCAAAGCACCACATACATCCGGTTCTAGCCGCATTAGCCTTACAAAATTTTATGCACCATGTTAGGACAAAATGGTCTGATGTACAAGCAGTGTTTTACAAAACACGAGTCCTCTGTGCCAGCGTTCTATCAGAAGGTAGCAGTAACTCGAGAGACTTAAGATCATGGTGATTGGCTAATACCTTAAATCTATAAAAAAAATAATTGAAACGTAAAGGTCATTACAAATACTGACAGACTTGAATGGCTTAATTTCACAAGCCCACATCGCAGCACTCCAACATTCAGAGATTCGTAATGCCTAATTCCATAAAAATGTTCTTTTTTTTAGGTAAGTGGTTTCGCTGCAAAAAACGTAAGAGAGGTTATCGATGTTACTAATAATGTGAACACCCACAACGAAACATGTGCAGTTTGGAATACGTCTGCTAAAACTCGGTTCAGACCCTCTTTCCAGCCTGCGCATATCTGAACTCGAACATAAAATTTATAACTTTATGTGGTTATAAAAGTGGCCATTCAACGCGATGAAAGCCTGAGCGTGTCTAAGAAAACTTTCGTAGAGGAGAAGGCAGTCTAGAAATTGAAACCCAACTAACAGCAGGCTGAAGCAGGTTATATGAGGATTTCCATAATGAGTACTTCTCCGAACATTATTACGCCGATCAAACCAACAAGAACAAAAGGGGCTAACCATATAACACGCACGGCAAGGTAAAGGTAAAATTTTCCCTGTGCACAGTATGAAGGCTTGCGGTAGAGTAAAGGTACAGCTGCACACATTTCTGACCTCAGCACTAGATATGGGTTGGTCGTCAGCTTCACGACCCGGCTGTTCTAACCCAGAAGAAGCCCCCTCGCACCAACATAACGCATAGCAATATTAAAAAATGCATATAGAATTGTCGAAAAACAAGGAAAATGAAAGCCGTTTAACAGATATAGAAGATGAGACGATATTATTAAAATAAATCTTGCAAAAAAGAGAGTTTGAACTGGGTAGGCCTGGCTCAGGCTAGGGTACAGTATCGATCTTTGTCGGTACGACACTGAACCATGGGGTTCCATTCAAGAGGACAATTTCTTGGCCAGATGATCGTCAAACTATATCCAAATATTTACGCGCCCCGTGCAATTAGCTTTTCATTGATTAGTTACCTGATTCTGTAATTACTTTGTTGGAACTTATTCAACTGCAAGATCTTCTTCTAATTATTTTTAAAACCTTACTGCCGGCTTCTCCTATTCTCTGTGTACAATGCTCTTATTGCATTCTGAAACAGAAACATAAATCTGAGCGTACGTAAATAACAAACGAGAGGAAATGGACACTTCAGACACAATACGAACCACTGCATTCCACTGTCTGGCTTCTGGCAGAATGAACTCCCATTTCAGCTGGAATCTTGAACTCTGCAGACTAATTGTGTTACTTTCTGTTCACATTTAATTGCCTACAACCCTTTACCCTCATCCCCACCCTCTTCCCATTTTAAAAGACCGTTGTGCTTTCTCTCTAAGAGAGAACGAGCTGCCCCAACTCGCAATAGTCTCTCCTAGAGCTTCTGTTACAGTGGAGAACATTGATCAACTCCGTGCTAATTAGGTAAGCGCCCACTTGAGAAATACTTGCCATTGTCATTCAGTTAAAGTCTCTATTCTACACCCGATCACACTCAGGCATTCTCTGTAAGAGCTTTAAAAGTCAAGGTTTACTGTAGTTGTGACGACATACGGCAAAAACTAATCTATGTTTTTGCAATGTATCTCCCCTGCTCTTCTTAGGGGGTGAAGGGGACACGAACTTAATTGGCGGATACATAAATAATTTCTCTAGATGATATGCACGGCAATTGCTCAGAGAGTAAAGAGACTGCTTATGGGCTGGAGGACCAGGTTTTATTTCCTGAAGACGTAAGAATTATTTCTTCGGTTCATTCAAGACACTCTAACTCGTCCATATATCACCCGGATCTCGTTCTTGGTGGTAAAGTGGTCGAAGCTTAGGGCTGTTACTTTACGTGAAACTGATTCTGCAAAAACTCACGGAGACTTTCTCCAGTCTCAGATATAGCTTCGTGTTTTGGAGCGTAGGCAGAGAACCGTCATTCAATTCCAGGAAGGAGCAGTGGCTCTTCTGCATACGCTCACATCCATATCCCATACTCTTCCTCTAGACACCCCAGGCTCTTTCCACGATGCATAGACAAACATGAGCTCTGAACTGACCTTTAACTACTATGTAGGACCAAATAATTATCTGCGGAGCTTTCCTTCCTGTCCCCAACTTGTTATCAATGCTAGCGTTTAGGCGTGTGTGCCTGGAATCAGTTCCGGACAAGATTAGAGACAGTCTCTTCGCGACCAATTCCGGAACAATCGTTCCATCCATTGGCTACAAATGGTTCCTGCTGCGGATGACACAACTGACTGCTCAACTCCCTCTACCGTACTGCCGAGGTTATGAAGCTGAGCTACACTTCCATTCTACCATATGTATTCACGACTCGTTCTTCGGTAACGGGACAAATTTACCTTTCACCTTGATTGGATAGCATTGGCATTTGCCAGAGTACGTATAGGAAAGCTCCGACAAGCTTTACAATACCCTGAACCCAGACTTAATCTAGGTTCCCTTCAAACTGAGATCCGAAATATTTGGACCGCAGCAACTCGCCAGTGCACTTGGATATTTAGTGTAACAAAACTAACTGTACAAAATTAAATCATTCATTCAAAAAACTACGGAAAAAATGTAAGGGAGAAGGAAATGACTGAAGTGTAGAACATATCAATCGCGCTAAAACAACATCAACTTCATCATCTTCACTTCGTGATAAGAAACTTATTTAAAGTCTATCCTAACATTACAACGAAATTTACGACCCTATAGTTTTAAATGTTAAGATGATTAACGAAATTGTTATATGTACCAGATATGAAAGGAAGTGATCGTGCCCTAAACAAGGCAGTATATATTTTTCTGGAGGGTCTGAGGAAAAACACTAAATACGTCAGGATAGCAGGTGTACCAGACGAGATTAGAATCGGGAGTTGCTGTTACATTAACCTGTCCGGCAACCCTACTAAGTTACAGACTAACAGATATATTTATGTAAGACAAAATGAAATAAAAAACACACAGAGGCAATATCAAACAAATACCGACAAATGCATTCATATATTAAAAAGTGACCACTTTATTAAGACTAAAGGTCATTCCAACATGTTTCAACTCTTTAGGGGTCATCTGCAGGGAGTATCGTGTATTCTGCACCGCGGTAGCAATTGTACTGCTGCTGCGATACACAAAATATGCTGCACAGTACATTGAATTTTATATCTGGCGACTCATGTTGTTGAACTTGCTGCTAGAATGCATCAAATATACTCCATGAAGACCTCCTAAGGGTTGAAACACGTTTAAGTGACGTATAATCTTAATAAAGTGGTGACTTAATAACCTATTAGTGCATTCGTGAGTATTTATTTGATATAATGATGTTAGTGCACGAGTAAAGACAAGACAAAATGTATAGGCAACTTCATTTACGCTGGCCGCTATAGTATTTCCGCAGATAACGCCAAGTTGGTTATAGTAAATAGAATGTAGCGGGTCCTTCTACGATTTAAACGCACTACACATTCAAACATCCCCAAGCAATCGATGCTGCTCGGAGTGGAGTTTCCTCACGAAAGCTGCGGGTGATAAATTAGTGCCTCTTGACTCGGGAAACTGCACGGAGAAGACAACACTTGATATGCAAAGTAGATTGTCTGTTCGGGATGTAATCTACAATTGATGATAGAGACTCAGAGCATTTCTAGCTTAAACAGACGCGTCTCACGGAACGTCTGAACCAGCAAATCTATGACAATTCACTACGAGTGGAAACAGTCACAAAATCTCGGTTATGTCTAATTCGTAACTCAAGTCATTCCCATCAACGTTCAGTTTTCACTTCAAAAATACCACAAATTCTTTTATTAATAAACTGTAACAAGATGGATCGGGTTTGATGCAGGACTAGAAGAAACAACTGTTATTCATTGCTTTATTTACTGCTTTAATGTTTCAACTCTTCCGCGTGATCTTAGTAATTAACCAACTTGATGCACAAAATCTTGTTTTATAATAAGTTTATTATATATCTCTACATGTTTCGAGCACTATGTGCTCATCATAAGGAGGTCAAAATTCCATTATACAGCATCTGGTTTCATCACACCCGCAGGTGGCCGTCCGGTGCACAGGCTCTCAGCCTGCACCTGTACCTGCAGGTGTGATGATACCAGATGCTGTATAATGGAATTTTTACCTCCTGATGATGAGCACATAGTGTTCGAAACATGTAGAGGTATATAATAAACTTATTATAAAACAAGATTTTGTGCATTCAGTTGGTTAATTACTAAAATTATACTGAGTTGCACGGTCAGCAAAACATCAAAACCTTCCGTGTGACTCAAATACAATGAGTGATTTGATATCAGCGAGACTTGAAAAGGAAGTACATAAGAAAACACCACGATTTAAATACGTCACACAAGATAAGAATACAGCCGGTAACTTAAACTTATGTGTTATTGTGATAATAATTAACATGCATTTGGGTTGTTTGCGAACAAAATGTTGGGGAGGGGTAATGACGGGACCCGACAGATAAAAAGAGACAACAAGATAGAGAAGCACTGCGTCATTACGAGCTTCGTAATTTGCACTCTTCAAAAAGACGTCGTTAGGGAGACTGAATGAAGTAGGTTGGGATGGGCTAGACACACACATGAAAGAGAGAGGTTCATTTGAAAATTTATCGGAATACCTAACACGGAAAGATCGCTTTGAATGCATCGATGTAGACAAGGAGTAGTGTTCAGATTGTGTGACTGTACAGACTGAATTCATCTGGATCAGGAAGGAGTCTTGTGATTAGTTCCACTATAGGATGGTCCGTTGAGCTGCTTAAACAGATGAGCGACTGTCATGCTCACTATCAATGCTCTGATCACGCAGTTAGTCGGGTAACTGTGATAACCATTACGGAATGACAGTCATCAATAGACAGCAAATGTGTAAGACAAAATATATACTTGAAAGAAATAAGGAGATGAAAATAAAAATAGTAAGCTCATTCCTACTATAATTTTCATTTATGCTCTTTTCTGTATAAATAAGGCCCTTCTCAACCCAATTTATAACAAATGGTTTCACTTCTCTGCTATAGGAGTATTTACTAATTGACATTGTGGACCATGCGAACCGACAAAGCAAGAAAAATACTTTATTACGTAAACAAGAGATAATTTATTTCCTTCAAGTTGATGTAGATGTTTTATTCTTTTTATACCTTCCTCTTCGTCAGGCAAGATCTACTCACAAGATTCCACACCCACTATATGGGCATATTAATATTTTCGACTAGGTTTTTAAATATTCGGTTGAAATCAAGTATCCTTGTCGGTACACAGACAGCACTTGACCTCGCCGCGCATGAATATAAAATTTCTTATTGAAGATTTTCAACTTTAAGCTACGCTATGCCCTCCAACTTTTTTCCTTCAAATATGTACAAAATTCTCCCTAACTTGTTTAAAGGCCTGTACCTTGATTTGCATTTAAAATTTTCCCTCTCCTTTGCATGGTACTTTTATTACCCCTACCTCTGTCGCACACTTAACTTCTGGTTCTCTTTACACTTTACGGTAAAACTTCGTCCATGCTACAACGATAGGCCTAAACTTTTTATGGAATCAGACGTAATAAACTTCTTGCATATTTCTTCTACATAGTACCAATTTATACTGGAGAGAAACAGTTGAAGACTAGCAGCGAAATTTTACATCACATTTTGAATTACGTTGAGAAAGTGATATAGATCGAAGAGCTGCAGATTATGCAGCGGGTGAAATTACTAAGAAAATTATTTGGCCACTATATAATTGTTTCACACGTGAGTATTATGTTAGACAACGTTCACTGTACCAAGTACATTTCATAAAGAAAATATTTTGGAGGCTATTGTATTGGCAGAATATTTACTGTTAGTCTAGTGATGGATTATTTTACTGTTAATGTACTGCTAGATTATCTAATGTTTGCAGCTTATTTACGCTAATGTATTGCTATTATACTTACTGGTACTGTACTGGCAGATTATTTACAATCTAAAAGTGAAACATCTCCGTTGTTCGACTTCACGATAAAACCAACAAATGATTCGGGTTGTTTAGTCTTGATATCGAATCACCTTAATTAATGTTCATGGATTGTTTTAAAAATCCCCGTTGTGTTTACAACAAAACAAGAAACGCGTGTATAATCAGACTAAACACAACTTTATTTTGCAGATACAACCAGCTGCATGTTTCGGCTAATGACGTTTGTCATCATCAGACTGATCACAAAGTATAAACAGTAAATGTTTACAGCTGCACTTGTGGTTGAATATCTCGAACCTTACAAAAGTAGTGTTACATAATACACTCTTAAATGACATGTAAAATATACAGTTTCAGGAATAATAACATACGAAATTTACACAATTTAAGACTTCTATATTTTATGAACATTAAATACTGTAGATGCGCCTTATATTTATTGGACCGTGCATCATTGTAATAGTTGAAAACAAAAGACTAACTTGATGTCACTTGCAATTTTTACTTCACTTCTTATGCGCTCAACATGTTTCGAACATTAGTATATCCATCATCAGGAGCGAACACGGATACAACGCCAACCCAACCACACCGAAACACCAACACACATCGAACCTACAACACACGACCAATGTGCTAATTCAACAGAATAGTCATAAGCTCCTGATGATGGATATATTAATTTTCGAAAAACGTTGAGCGCATAAGAAGTGAAATAAAAATAGCAAGTGACATCAAGTTGGTCTTTTGTTTTCAACTGTAGATGCGTGTTTATACCGATAATAATAATAAAATATATTTCCATTAATAAAACTGGGGTAGCGTAGCCGAATATTTGTACAGATGTCTGGTACATATTTTGTTTGTACACTTTCCGTTTTAAAACGTTAGAACGTAGTTACAATTCCTCGAGGAGTGTATGTCAATTTTGTTATTGTTTCTTACGTATTTTAACATGAAGTCGAACCCTTATGGAGGTTTGTTTATGTCTTGAACATTAGTTTCGTCTTGTTGTCCTTGCCTTGATCACGTCTCTCGCTACACTACATACCAGTGCAGCTGTACTGATTTCCTTTTTCTATTTTGTGATCAGCCTAATGATGGTTACTGTAATTGGCCGAAACATGTAGCTGGTTTTATCTGTGAAAGGAAGTTGTGTTTAGAATTATTACATTTGTATTTCTTGTTAGAGTATGTGTAGTTACTGTACTGGTAGATTCTTACCGTTAGTGCATTGGCAGATTATTGACGGTTACTCTTTGTTTTACGATTAGTGTAGAGGGTTGGGATGTAGTTCGAAATACGTTTCAGCACCAGGCCAGCACTCTAGCCACTTATTACTGGATCCGGTGTTTAGCGCACTAGACTTTTATTAAAAGAGTTTCGGGATGCCCTGCAGCAGATTTAAAAAAAAGCCCTGTCAATATAATTATAACCAATGACCTGAAAACCATAAAACAACGAACGCCAGAAAGTTCATTTCTTGGCACATTAGCTTTCTTCAAAAACTTTGTCGATATTTATAATGAAACAAAAATGTACCTGTTTGCCTACGTACAGTTAAGTTCATTTGTACGACATACGTCGGTCGGAATAGAGTAGTCACTATAGCGTCTCCCGCGATACAAGCTAGACGGTTCGGGCTTAGAACTCCGGTGGGAACAAGCGATTTTGTCTTCACAGTCGTCCAGACCGGCCCCGAATTCCACCCGGCTTCCTGTATATCGGGTACGGAGTCTCCTTGCTGTGGGTAAAATAGGTGGAGCGTGGGTTGGCCATCCACCGACGACCATTTAGCGCCGATATAAGAATGTTTGTAGTTATGTCTCTATTCCCCCTCTGTACCATCGTGGTATCTTACAAGCGAACTATATATGCCATATAATGCCTTATTATGACACGACGGTTGGCCGATGTTGTATCAAATGCTCAGGATACGAGGCGCCTACATAGAGACGCGTGGATGCGCACGAATGGTACACAGAAAAGAACGTGTGGCAGTTGGCTACTCGTAGGTCGTACTTGGGAAAATTCGTGTTGATTGCCACTGTTATTCCCAACAAGCCTATTGTTCTGTGAGGACTAGAAAGTATTTCAAGCACGCGATAAATGTAAAATCTTCGGTTCTCGAAAATAAGAAAAGATAATCCAGCTCGGATATTGTTTTTATGTTATTAACAACATGGCTCTTTACAAATATTTTAAACTTATCATTCATATCGAACACTATACTGTAATTGTAAAAAATAAGAAATATAGGCAGCAATTACAGTTCTGGCATTCCCAGCATAACAATGTACGCACAACAGGGTCTCAGAAATCCGAAATAGAATGACATGGACAGGGAGCATAGAACGAATTGGAGAAATCGACACAACAATTTACTCCGCCAATATTAACCACCGAAGAATGACATTTTCTAAATCATACATAAAATTCTATTTATACCTCATATAAAACACAGTACATCTCCATTTTGAGGCCAGTCACTTAATGCTGTTTGAGGTAGTAATCGTATGAGGACCATATGAAATACTCGAATGCAAACACAGAGTGTTAACCTTACAGCAGATGGCACATCTAGTTGGGGCTGCAAGAAGAAGCCACCTTTGGGATCTAGACATAATTGTAAGAAGAGGAGTGGAGCAGACGTTAACAAGGTGTGGACCGAAACCGACTCGCTTATGATAACTTCAGGTGGTAAGCTCTCGTGAGTACAGTAATTAATTCTTTTGTTAAAAGGAGGTAAAATTGAATAGTTGAGTGAATTTTAGATTCGACAGCAGATGGTTGTTTCTTGGATTTAGTTATTTACTCATTTAGTTAACTTGTTGCTATGTCAGTTAGTTACTAAGTCAGTCAGTTAGGCAAATGCATCTCTTCAAGACACTCAGCAGAAACAAATTTAGTATCTCGAAAAGGCAAACAATTGTAACAGGGCTACACCATACTATTTCTCATGCACTTTTGTTACAAAGTCTGTGAATCTTGATTAGGAGGTAGACAACACAGAACAAAGCTATACTTTACCAGGAGGAAGCACAGAGAAAGGACTGCTCGCTCTGGGTCAGTGAAACGAAAGGGAAAGTATAGCAATGTCACTCCGATTACATGAAAGCAGATTCCAAGTAACGAACATCCTTGAAAGTTACATAATGATTTAGATTCTTATCACTGAAATACAAGGGCTTTACTTAATTCCATCAATTTCTTCAGCTCTTCTATTCATTTTCATTCCTTTATCTCCCTACACTTTTGTTTTATTCTCTGTCTCGCGCTTACCTCTGACTCATTTCCCTTTACACTGAACGTCTTCGCAGGAACGACTACCTTCATTGCCACATATAGGAAGAACTTACAGCTTAATTCGCAGTTACAGAGTTCACAGCGTCTCTAACTCGTCGTGGTATTATACATGTGGTTATATAACAACCTTGAGAATGTGCTTCGGTAACGCACAGTACAAAGGACAACAAAAGTACAGGTTTTTGTCTTTTATGTATCATGAAATTTAATTCAGAAAAATATCACGGCTTCCTTGAAGGAAAAATTCTAAAACATATAAAAAGAACAGAGCTACCAACAATTGTGACATGTGTGACGTTCAAAACCCCAGTTTCTTTTCTGTCATTATAAAAACCCCCAAATTAATGTTTCATCAACAAAAGCTCGACGATTTCTCAAACACACACACCACTTAATTCTCAGTGTACTTTCGCATAAGCACAACGTATGGAAAGTTCTATATTTCTGACAAAAGAAAATTATATTTTATAACAGTAGGCCTTATGTAGCCGTGAGTTCGAAAATGAAGATTTTTACTGATGTCATGTGTGAACTCCATTGGCCGCTCTGTACTTTGCAGTAAATTCCATCAACATGTAATTCCTACTTGCTTAGACTTTGCTTTGAAATACCGTTAACTTTAATGCGAGATCATCCTGAGGAAAAGCGCAGAAGGAAGTTTTCCGGGAGTCAGATGCTAACCGAGAATAACGTTTGAACATATAAAATGACGGCAAAAAATAAGAAAACTCACATAATTATGAGATCCACAATTTGTAATTTGTAACTATATTAGTAATGCTGTCAAATGAAGGAGTACGAGATGGACGGGGAAGGAAAACGGCAAATACATAAAGC
>Ga0123354_10004267_pt1 | contig 20185 bp, 16 predicted proteins | sample TergutLab28metaG_2_FD_97872 | JGI IMG/M metagenome (GOLD analysis project Ga0123354, IMG submission 97872) | Labiotermes labralis P4 segment gut microbial communities from Petit-Saut dam, French Guiana - Lab288 P4 | ecosystem: Host-associated > Arthropoda: Insects > Digestive system > Gut ...
GAGGTTGAGGATCCCCAAGATCGTCAACACCACCACGATGACCAGGATAAACGTCCAGATCGACTTGGCCATGTGGGCCAGGGCCGTCACGTGGACGACAGTACGCCCGGCCCGTACCCGCGCAGCACTGCTGAGGGCGGAGGCTGCCTTGTGAGCCCAGGTGCCCTCCGGTTTGTCGGCCAGCCGTCGCATCCGGCGGGTTCCCAGCCGGATCGCGGTCATCACAACGAGGTGGGCCGCCACCGCGAGCAGGATGACAATCCCGATCGAGATCAACGTGTCAGGCCACACCCACGTCAGTTCGTACACAGTCATGGGTCAAGAATAGTCGGACGCCAGTGGGGTGTGGGATGCCACAGGCCGCATTGTTCCGTTGTCACCGCGACGAGGGTCCGCAGACGCCACCACGACTGCCGGGCATCACCTGAAAATTGCTGGACCGCAGGTCCTCAGCGTTGGTCTTGAACCCCCGATGGATTGGTGAAGTCAGGTTGTGCGTAGTCCCCTCCCGTGGCGGGTGCGGGCGGTTGGGTGAAAGGTGCGCTCATCTGCTGGGGGATAGCTGGTGGCTGTTGCATGGGCGCCGCAGCGGCGCCTGTCCCCGGAGCGCCGAAGTCGACGACGGGCGCCTGGCGTACTGCTTGATCCTGGATCTGGAAGTAATCGGCCTTGGTGAAGTGGCCCATCCCGGCCATCAGGGAGTTGGGGAAGGACTGGATCAAGGTGTTGTAGGCGCCAACATTGGCGTTGTAATACTTGCGCGCGTTGGCGATGCGCGACTCGATCTCGCTCAGCTCGGCCTGCAACTGCATGAACCCGGAATTGGCTTTCAAGTCGGGGTACGCCTCCACGGTCACTGCGACAAGGTTCTGCAACTGGCTGGACAACTGTTCCTCAACCTGGGCCCGCTGAGCGGGGTTGGCCTTCGATCCCGCCAGCGCCGCAGCCTGGTTGCGCAGCCCGATGACCTGCCCCAGAGTCGACTGCTCGTAGTTCGTGGCCCCTTTAATGGTGTTGACCAGGTTCGGGATGAGGTCGTAGCGCCGATTCAATTCGACGTCGATCTGGTTCCAGGACTGCTCGACGAGGTTGCGCCCCTGAACCATGCGGTTGTACGCCGCGATCGCTCCCAGCCCCAATCCCACAACGATGACCACAAGAACGATGATGATGATAAGCAGAGCGATCAACACGTCGCAACTCCTTCAGGTAGTACGTGACTTCAGGTAGCACGTGACCACCAGTTTATCGGTATCGCCTGCCGAATGGCCTAGGAGCGTGCTGAAATACCATGTCCCGGCTGCGGCGCACCGGGCGAGCGAATCTTCGAACCCCACATCTTGCGATGTACGTCCAGTACGTGTACAAGATGCGGGGTCCGAATCTTCACCCGTCCAGCACGTCCTCGCTCGGAACAGCGTATATCAGCACGCTCCTAGGACAATGTTCCACCGGGCTCAGGCAGGAACGTTCCTCCTGCGGAATCCGATCAGCCCGACGACCGTGAACGCCGCCGCGATCAGGCTCAAGACGATGATGGGCGTCCAGTTCATCGGTACTGCTGGGACGGCCGGAGTGGCGTTGAAGGGCATGAGGTCGAGCAGCCATGAGGGGATACGAAGGGCCAGGCCGACGATCATGATGGCCCACAGGGCGACCACGACGATCCAGGTGACCGACACCGCGTACCGGGGCCACCAGCCGAAGCCGAGGACGAAGATCGACGCCAACAAGCAACAGGCCGGCAGGTAGGCGAAGAAGGAGCCGATGACTACGGGCAACCGGGACATGTCGGAGACCAGCGCCCCGTAGGACGCGCCCAGGCACACTCCGGTGATCAGCAGGAAGACCACGATCGCCACGAAGGTGACCGCCAACCGCTGCAGGGCCCAGGAGACTCGTCCCACTCCGGTCGCCAACTGCGATTCGAGGACGCCGTGGGCTTCATCAGTACGAAGACTCGTTGCCGATTGAGCTGCGAAAATGCCCACGACAAGGGCCAACATGGGGATGAAGATCATGCCGAGTACCCCGTCGAGGGTATCGGCCATGTTGGCGAGCCCCGCCATGGTCGTACCGCTGATCATGTCGCGGATGGCTTTGATGACCGAGCCGAGGACCATCGGGAAGATGACCAGGCAGACGATCCAGGCGATGAACGACCCGCGCTGGAGGCGCATGCCCAGACCCCACACCCTGGTGATTAGGGCAGACGCGCCTGCCTTGCCTTTGCGCTGCGGGGCGATGGAGTCTTCCAGGTCGCGGCTGGACTGGATCATCCAGGCCACCCAGACCAGGATTGCGGCCAGGATGACGATCATGATGAACGGCCACCAGCGATCAGCTCCGTACGGGTCCATCTTCTGGCCCCAGCCGATCGGTGAGACCCAAGTCGCCGGGTTGGACTGCACGTCACCGATCATGCGGATGATATACAGCACCCCGAAGATCGCCATCCCGGTGCCGTTGGCCGAACTGGACGATGGACTGATCTCGTTGGTCAGGGCACCGATGCCCACACCCAGCAGTCCCATGGCTCCGATCGACATTCCGAAGACCATCGATCCCTGGATCGCAGCCCCTACCGAGGAGACATTGACCAGGTGTTGCAGGTTGTTCGGGTCGGAGGTCAGCGCCGCCAGAGCCACGCCGGTCAGGATTCCGATGACGATCGACAGGACCGACATCCAGATGACGGAGGAAGCCAGCCGCGAATGGATGCCCAGCGGGGTCGACCGGATCAACTCGGCCCGGCCCTGGTCCTCGTCCCCGCGCAGGTTGCGTGTCATCAGGAAGAGGACGCCGATGCCGAGCATGAGTGAACCGAACATCCAGAACTTGTACCAGGTCGCCCCGACCACGCTGATCGGATTCGAGATGATGCCGACCATCGCCAGCAGCGAGGGGGAGTCAACGGTGGAGATGAATGATTGTAATTTCGACTCATTGGTGAACAGTGCCTTGTAGTAGTCAAAGATGAAGACGAACATGCCGACCACGATGACCAGCCAGACCACCAGCCGTACCCAATTGCGCTTCCACGTGAACCCGAGCAGGACACCGAGGTTGGACAAACTGTCCCGCTGGGACCTGGTGGCGGGCGCCTCCAGGATGGCCGCCGTACTCATTTCTGAACCCCTTGGCTCTTGGCCACATCGGTGTGATAGTGGCTGAGGAAGATTTCTTCCAGGCTCGGCGGGTTGGCCGACAGGGCGAGCGGATGCAGGTCGGCAAGGGCATTCAGGACGGTCGGCAGATCGGCCTGCTCGACCGAGAAGCTGACATGCTGGCCGTCGACCGCGAGGTCGTGGATGCCGGGCAGGTCGCGCAATTGCTCCGCACCGGATTCCAGATCGGTCCGCACCTGTGTCCGGGTGAGGTGACGCATGGATGCCAACGTACCTTGTTCGATCGTCTTCCCGTCGCGAATGATACAGATGGAATCGGCCAGCGACTCGACCTCGGAGAAAATGTGGCTGGACAGCAGGACCGAGCGCCCTTCCGCCTTGACCTGCTTGATGCACTTCTGGAACTCACCCTCCATCAGCGGGTCGAGACCGCTGGTCGGCTCGTCGAGGATCAGCAATTCCGCGCGCGAAGCCATGGCGGCCACCAGGGCGACTTTCTGCCGGTTACCCTTGGAGTAGGTCCGCGCCTTCTTGGTCGGGTCAAGCTGAAAACGTTCCAGCATTTCTTGTTTGCGATCCTTGGTGATTCCACCGCTGAGACGGCCCAAGACATCGATGATCTGACCTCCAGTCAGGTTGGGCCACAGCGCCACGTCGCCGGGGACGTAGACGAGTCTCTTGTGCAGGCTCACCGCATCGGTCCAAGGGTTTCCGCCGAGAACGGTCGCCTGGCCCGCGTTCGCCTTCAGCAATCCCAGCAGGACACGGATCGTCGTGGTCTTCCCAGCTCCATTCGGCCCCAGAAAGCCGGTGACCTGGCCGGTCTCGACGCTGAGGTTGAGTCCGTCGACTGCTTTGACCTTTCCAAAATGCTTGACAAGGCCGACAACTTCAATTGCGTTGCCAGACATGGTTTTCCTTTCGTTGCCTGATAAGAAGACGTACGCCGAGACTCACGCGGGAGCGACTGTGCCTCCCGCGGGAGAGGCCATATCTATCAAGGTCTGCTCGAGACCTTGTAGCTGACTCAGAGTCATCCGCCTCGAAGTGAACTCCTGACTCGGCTGTATGCACGTATAGCAGACTATACGTGCATACAGCCGAGTGCAAGTGATAGCAGCCATGCATCTCAATTCAATCGTTGGTGGGCACTGGTTCTGCCGCCGTCCGCACTGGTATTTCACCGACTATTCCCGCCCAGTATCCGTTTTTTCGGTTTATTCAGCCGCCTGGACGACCAACCCTCATGGTGGGTGCCACGCTCCCGGCAGTGATATCGTGAAATTCGTACGGCCACGATTATGATTTCTATCGCTCTTCGCGGTATAGTGCCGGTCAGGTGGAGAGTGGATTGTCGCAGATAATCATTGCCAGGAAACTAATTTTCCTGATCTGAATCAGTTCCGAGTTGTAACAATTACATACTCCCGACAAAGTGGACGAAGAAATTGCATCTGAGCGCCGAACGCGCTAAGTTCGGCGTATGAGTCCGGATACGATTTCCAGGTGGCAATTTGGCATCACGACGGTATATCACTTCCTGTTCGTCCCTCTGACGATCTCGTTAAGTGTCATGACTGCCGTACTCCAAACTGCTTGGAGAAAATCAGGCAAAGATGCCTATTTACGATTGACGAAGTTTTTTGGAAAATTGTTCCTCATCAACTTCGCCATGGGGGTGGTTACGGGTATTGTGCAGGAGTTCCAGTTCGGCATGAACTGGTCGGAGTATTCCCGCTTCGTCGGTGACATCTTCGGCGCTCCTCTCGCCCTTGAAGCCCTCATCGCGTTCTTCCTCGAATCTACGTTCATCGGTATGTGGATCTTCGGGTGGGATCGCTTGTCCAAAGGAGTACACCTCGCGACCATTTGGTTGGCCGCTGTGGGCACATTCCTCTCCTCCGTCTTTATCATCGCGGCGAATGCATGGATGCAGAACCCCGTGGGTGCGGTCTATAACCCAGAGTTGGGCCGGGCCGAACTACACTCGCTGACAGCGGTGTTGACTAACCCGGTCTTCCTGACCCAGTGGCCACACACCATTACTGCTGCTTTCGTGTCGGGCGGCGCCTTCATGGCGGCCGTCGCTGCGTACCTTCTTATTAAGAAGAACAAGGAAGGCGCACCGGCTGAAGACCTGGTCGCCTATCGCAAGGGCGTCAAGTTCGGCTCCTGGGTTCTCATCATCGCCGGCGTCTGCACAGTCATCACTGGTGACTTGCTGGGCAAGGAGATGGTTCAGACCCAGCCGACCAAGATGGCCGCTGCTGAAAACATCCAAACGACATTCGCCGACGGCAAGGCTCCTTTCCAGCTTCTGCCTGGCGTCGAACTGTTCCCAGGCCTGTTGAACTGGTTGTATGGCACTGATGTCATCCAGTCCGTTCCCACCCTGGAGCAGCAGTTCCTGGAGCAGGGTTATATGCAATTCGACTCCAAGACTGGTGAACCGATCCCGGGTAACACCCTCCAGACCGAATTCGCCAGTTCACTCCAGGACAACAACCTGAGTCTGGTCGACCTCGTCTGCGGCGACAATGCGACAACCTGCCCACAAGCAATCCCGAATGGAACAGTCGAATTCTGGGGATTCCGACTGATGATCGGTGTGGGTCTGTTGGCCGTGTTGGGCGGCATCCTGTTGCTGATCATGACGCGTGGGAGCAAGATACCCAATCCTCATCCGCTGTTGACAGCGATGATGGTTGTGATGCCTCTGCTGTCCCTGGCCGCCATCGCCTTCGGGTGGATCTTCACTGAGATGGGCCGCCAGCCGTGGATTGTCAACGGCACGATGCCCACTTTGCAAGGCCTGTCCCCCTCAGTAGGGGTTGGCCCGGTCTGGTTCTCCGTCATTGTGTACACCCTCTTGTACGGCGTCTTGGCCGTCATCGAGGTTCGGCTCTTGCTGAAGTACATCAAACTCGGATTGCCCGATGAGACCGCTGTGTCCGTCAAAGACGAGGCTGAGCCTCTCTCCTTCGCGTACTGAGAAAGGGAATGAATCATGACTATCTTTGATGTTCCCGCAATGACTCCGACCGCTCTCCAGGTCCTCTGGTTGATCCTCGTAGCCGTTTTGTGGATCGGCTTCTTGTTCCTCGAAGGTTTCGACTTCGGGGTCGGGATGCTGGTTCCCTTCCTGGGCAAGAAAGACCAGGAACGCCGTGTCATGCTGAACACCGTCGGCCCGCACTGGGACGGCAACGAAGTATGGCTGCTGACCGCTGGAGGCGCGATGTTCGCGGCCTTCCCCGGTTGGTACGCGACGCTCTTCTCCGGATTGTACCTACCGTTGTTCCTGGTCCTGCTCGGCCTCATCCTTCGTGGTGTGGCGTTCGAGTACCGTTCCAAGAACGACAGCCCGGCGTGGAGGACTCGTTGGGACTGGGCCTTGGCCATCGGTTCACTGATTCCTCCGCTGGTCTTCGGCGTCGGATTCGCGAACTTCCTCAAGGGCTTGCCCGTCGGACCTACGCCTACCGCATTCGGCACCTCCGTGACGCTGTTCACCGGTTCCTTCCTGGGGCTGTTCACGCCGTTCGCTCTCATCGGCGGGCTGCTGTTCGTCGCCTTGTTCCTGACTCACGGCTCGTTCTATATCGGGCTGAAGACCAGGGGTGAGATTCACGATCGCGCTCAGAAGTTCGGCAGCACCTTGGGTGTCATCGCCGGAGTTCTGGCAGTCGTCTTCGTGATCTGGGGTAACGCCGCCTTCCAGCTTCCGGGGCAACTCGGCTGGTTGCGTACTGTGGCCTGGATCACCGGCATCGTGGCAGTCGTGTGCATCGCCTTCGCGTGGTTCATGAACTCCATGGATCGCGACGGCTGGGCATTCATCGGGACCTCGCTGGCCACGATCATGCTCGTCGTGATGTTCTTCGCGCACTTCTATCCTGGGATCGGCTTCGATAACTCGGTCAACACCGGGGTCTCGCTTGACTTGACCACGGCGGCGAGTTCGCAGCACACCTTGACGATTATGACGATCGCGGCCTGTGTCATGGTTCCGATCGTCCTGATCTACACGGCGATCAGTTACTTCATCGTCTTCAGGCGTCGCCTGAGCACGGCGAACATTCCTGCCGACGTCACCACTGCGGCATAACTTTTAGCAATCTCCAACGAGGGGTACGGGGTCGTGTTTCGCGGCCCCGTACTCTCGTCTTGTGAGGAGGGTGGTGTGGCCGTGAAGTACGGCGAGACTGGTGGGGCGGGGGGAGTCTGCCCCGTGAGGAGGCGGTGATGACGGCGGGACTTGTCAGTCTCCTGACGGTGCAATCAGAGGCGCAGGACACGTGGCTGGGGTAGGTTAGACGGGAGTACAGATATGCGAGCGAAACAAAAAGCCCCTCAGGACGAGGCCGGGACACCCGAAAAGAAGGAGCGCCATTCGGCGGCTCCGATTGACCCCCGCCTAGTCAGACGCGCACAGGCCACGCGTACGTACATGATCTCGGGCGTCGTGGTCGGGTGTTTGACCGCCGTCCTGGTACTGACCCAAGCCAAGCTGCTGTCGCGGTCGATCTCTTCGGTTTTCGCCACGCACACTCTTGATGGTCTGGGGTTGACGCTTGGGCTGTTGGTGGTCGTGCTGGTTGGTCGCGGGGTGCTCGCGTGGGCCTCGTCGTGGCTGGCCCAACGTACGTCGGCCGCTGTCAAGTCGCAATTGCGGCGGGATATTCTGGCGGCTCGTCTGGCTGCTCCGGCCCATCAGACATCTTCGTCCTCGTCACTGGTCACCCTGGTGACGCAGGGGTTGGACGCTTTGGACGGGTATTTCTCCAAGTACTTGCCGCAACTTCTCTTGGCGACGACAGTGCCGATCATCGTCGGGGCGGCGATCCTGTTCTCGGACTGGCGCTCAGCCCTGATCATTGCGGCGACAATCCCGTTCATTCCGATCTTGATGGCTCTGGTGGGTTGGACCACAGAGAAGCAGGTGTCGAAACGCTGGGCCTATCAATCCCGCCTGGCAAGCCATTTCGCCGACCTGGTCTCGGGCCTGCCCACCCTTCAGGTCTTCGGCAGGGCCAAGGCCCAGGCCGAGGGGCTGAAGCGTACAGAGAATGCCAACCGCAAAGCAACCATGTCGATCCTGCGCATTTCGTTCATGTCCGCATTCGTCTTGGAGTTGTTCTCCACGTTGGCGGTAGCCGTGATCGCACTCGTCATCGGCACCCGGCTGGTGTACGACCAGATGAGTTTCTCCACCGCCCTGTTCGTCCTCATCCTGGCTCCCGAGGTCTACCTGCCCATCCGGCAGGTGGGAGTGCATTACCACGATTCAGCCGATGGGTTGGCAGCGGCAGAGGCAGCCTTCGCGGAGATCGACCGGGCTGCTGTCCCAGCGCCAGAAGATTCCGGGGATGCGGGAGCTACCGGGGGCAGACTGTCGTGGGGAGGATCCGGCACGAAAGTTCCATCCGACTCGTCGTCGGCTTCCGGACAGGCCAGGGGAGCGTCTACTTCTGTGGGGGATTCCGGGGATACTACGTCCGTTGCCGGACAGTCCCGAGGTTCTACGACTGGTGCTGGGCAGGCGTACGTCCCGTCGATCAGGATGCGCGCTTTGTCGTACACCTATCCAGACAGTGACACCGCCCTTGGCCCTTTCGACTTGGACGTTAACCCGGGGGAGATCGTCGCGCTGGCTGGGCGCTCAGGTGGTGGAAAGACGACATTGCTCAATTGTGTGCTGGGCTTCTTGGTCCCGAACTCCCCCGGGGCAGAGCGTGTGACCGAGGCCTCATCGGCCGGCCCTCCACTGATGTTGTCCGGAGTGGACGCCCGTGAGATCGATTGGGCTGCCTGGCGTGACGGCCTCGCGTACGTCCCCCAGGTTCCCGGTATGATCGACGGTTCCATTGCTGACAATGTACGTTTAGGTTGTCCGGAAGCCACCGATGAGCAAGTACGCCAGGTGTTGACTGCCGCAGGCGCAGGCAATCTGGACCCAGCTCGCGGAGTCGGCGAGGAGGGTGAGGGCCTTTCTGTCGGCGAGCGCCGCCGTGTCGGTATCGCCCGGGCCCTGGCTCGTATCGAAATCGCCGGGGCCCGTCTGCTGATCCTCGACGAGCCCACAGCCGGTCTCGACACTGATACCGAAGCAACAGTTCTGGGCAGTTTGCGCGAATCGGGCGCAACTGCTCTGGTCGTCTCCCACCGAGAAGCCGTGTTGGAAGCCTCCGACAGGGTTGTCCAGATCGTTGGCCACACACCCGTTGATGATGTTACCCACGATGATTCTCTGGCCGATGACCAACCGGCCATGAGTTCTGGCTCCTCGTCAGAAATGCACCTTGATGTCTCCTCCGACGACAGTCCTGCTGTCTCGTCAGACACGGATTCAACTGCCTCGTCCAACCCCCCGGAATTCGTCTCGCCTGGTTCCGGCCCAGCCGCCGAAACTGCGCCCGGACCCGTACCTCTCAGTACCCAGACCGCTACTGACGACCCTCCTGACAAGCAATACAAAACCAAGTCCCCTCTTCTGCGCTTGGTGTTTTCCCTGCTGGATTCGGTTCCCGGCGCGCGCAGCCGCTTGCTGCTGGCCATCCTCATGGCGGCCTTTGCGTCAGGGGCGGCTGTGTCCCTCATGGGGGTGTCCGCGTGGCTGATCTCCAAGGCCGCTGAGCATCCACCATTCCTGGAATTGTCCGTTGCCGCTGTCGGTGTTCGGTTCTTCGGTATTTCGCGTGGGGTCTTCCGCTATGTCGAGCGCCTGCTGGGGCACGACGTGGCTTTGTCCATGCAGTCGGCACTGAGACTGAAGACCTATAAGGCGTTGGCCAGAACCACACTGTTAGGCCGTCGGCAAGGTGATTTGCTGGTACGAGTCGTGGCCGATGTGGGCGCCATCGAGGATATCGTCGTCCGGATCGTACAACCCTTCTTGGCAGCCAGCCTGGTCGTGATCGGCGTGTGCGGGATCCTTGCCCGGTTCTCCATCGGGGCGGCTCTGGCTGTCTTGATCAGTGCCATCATCGGCGGTCTGATCGTACCGTGGCTGACTCAGCGGGCCTCGCTGCGCTCCGATGAGGCGGCTGTGCCTCTGCGAGGCGAGTTGGGCGCGGTCGTCCATGACCTGTCCCGCAACGCCATCGACTTGGCGGCCTACGGTGCCGAGGAGCGGGCATTGGCGCGGATGGGAGCGGTCGACATGGCGTTGAGGAAGACCGAGGAGGCGGCCGCCTGGGCCAAGGGCATCGGCGCCGGCTTCCAGACCGTGGCGTCGGGGATCGGCTTCATCGGCGGGTTGTGGATCGGTTCGGTCGCTGTGGCCAACGGCACCATGGGGGAGCGCCTGCTGGCCGTCATGGTCCTGGCGCCACTGGCATTGCATGAAGTCTTCTCCACCTTCTCCCAGGCCGCCCAGACCTGGACCCGCGCCCGTGTGGCGCTGAACCGTGTCGCTGATGTCCTGGAGTCACCGCCCATCGGTCATGGGGACGTCGATGCGCGCGACGCCAGCGAGGAACCCTCGTTGCAGTGCGAGCAGTTGGCCATCGGCTGGCCTGGGTATCCCCAAGTCGCCGGGGGTTTGAACCTGGAGGTTGCCCGCGGTGAAGCGGTCGGTGTCATGGGCCCCTCCGGAGTCGGCAAGACCACTTTGGCGGCCACGATCATGGGCTTGATCCCTCCCGTCTCCGGCGAACTGGCGTCGACCGGTCGCATCGGCTACCTCGCCCAGGACGCCCATATCTTCACCACGACGATCGCCGAAAACGTCCGCATCGGCAACAAGGACGCCACCGATGACCAGGTACGCGAAGCACTGGCCGAAGCCGGTCTGGACATGCCCCTGGACCGGGAAGTCGGCGAACTGGGAGCCGGTCTGTCCGGCGGAGAAGCCCGCCGCCTGGCCTTGGCCCGCCTATTCGCTGGAGACTATCGCCTCCTCATCCTGGACGAGCCCACCGAACACCTCGACCGAGACACCGCCGACACCTTGATGGACGAAATCTTCTCCGGCGTGGCCCGCCGCCCTGTCGTCGTCATCTCCCACGACGAGTCAATAGCCGCCCGCTGCGACCGCGTACTGCCCATGGCATGACTGAAGAATTGCTCAGGCCCGTACTCGGCGCAATGACGGCAGGACGAAGAGCGTCATTCCGACGAAGCACATGAGGGTGGACAACGGCGCTAGTCCCGCGCCCAGGTTGACGGGGACTCCTGGGGTGGTGGAGGCGAAGCCGGGGGTGAGCAGGAATGAGCTAGCCGGGCTGGCGAAGAGGGCGGCCCCTGCGTACCACAGGAGGTAGAGCACGAATACGGTGACGAACACCATGGCGATTCGACGCCGGGTCGTGGGCGAGCCGACGCAGGTCGCGGCGAACAGCAGGGGGAGCGCCCAGATCACGACGTAGAGGATCAGAATGCCCACGAGGGTGCCGGTTGCTCCGGCGCTGGCGAAGACCGAGGGGGAGAAGATTGGGCGCACGATCAGTCCCGGCGCACCGGAGTCGAGGAAGATGGGGATGAGCAGCAGCAGATTCTGGACGGTCATCAGGGCGGCGATGGTGATGATAGCGGCGCGGGGCTTGTGGCGGCCCAGGGTGAACGCGGTGGCAGCGCATCCGGCGAGGACCAGGGCCGGGGGAATCAGCCCCCAACTGAAGAAGGCCCGCGACCAGATCCAGTACGGGTAGAGCAGTAGGTACCAATTGAAGGGCAGTGCGATGGGCACTCCCATACCTGGGGCCCGCATCGCCGCCATGGAGAAGACAGTGGTCATGTACAGCGCCTGGATCGCAGCCAACACTGCCGTGATCAGGAAGAGGATGCCGGCGATCATTCCCGCATGTGAGGGTAGTCGCCACGAACTGTCCGATTGGTCAGGATCGGCGACGATGGTACGTGTCTGGACGCTCACCTCACCCTCGCCTGCCAAGGACCGGGTGTTGTTCGTCCATGCCATCCCGTCCCACCACCGCTCAATGCTCGAATCAGAAGGATCGGGGTACCAGTCGGGCAGGCGAGTCTGCGTCATATTCACCAATGTACCAATCAGGTTGCTGAAGCACCTTGTGACATCATGCGAACCCTGGAACTTCCTGATCCTGGCTGTTGGCCTGACAGAGGTGCTTAGGTTACCTGTGGCTAGTGTTCCAACTCGATTTCGTCACCCGGCTGAAGAATCAGGCGATTCGGCGCTGTCCATTGTGCGGCGCGTTCCGCGTCGAACAGTTTCCCTGGTTTGATGTGGACAGGGATGTTGTGATTGGCGCCGATCAGCGCGGCGCATTCCGCTGACTCCTCCAGACCCATGGTGACCATTCCACTGCAGCAGAGCAGGGCGTAATCAAGGTTGAGCGCCGTGAAATCCTTCATCTGCTCTGTCATGGACGTGTCACCTGACACATAGATCTTCACCTGGTCGATCGTGATCAGATAACCGACGCATTTCTTCGGGTTGTGCATCAGGTTCTTGGCCAGGACCGCTTGGATCTCGATGTCGCCCACTGAAAACTTCTGATGGCGTCGGTCCGCAAGCGCTTCCTTGTTGGTGATCACCGTACATCCCGGATTCTGTGTGACAAGCCCGATCTTGTTGTGGTCGCCATGCTGATGCGTGACCAGCACAATGTCCGCAGGCGGCTCGTACCCTCCGCCAGCATAGGGGTCCACGTACATCACCCGCTGGTCGGATGCCGTGATGCGGAAGCTGGCATGTCCCTGGTAATACAACGTTGCCATGGTTCTCGTACCTCAGCTGAAGAACGGCGACGGAGTACGGCGTGCTGCTGGGAAGCTGTTGTGATCGGGGTCGGGCTCGGCCAGGAAGTGGACGGCCAGGCGTACCACTGTCTCGATCATGGTCGGTGTGATGTCGATGGCGTCGTCCTCGTGGCCACCTGGGGTGGTGGTGGGCTCGGACGAGGTCGGCTCAGTGACGACGGATGAGGTCGTACCGAACAATCCGGGGTCGGCCACGGTTTGAATGCCGGTGATCGTCAGACCGGCAGACACGGCGAGAGTCTCGGCTTGGCGACGCGCATTGCTCATGGCTTCCACGCAGAGCGCGATGTTCAACTCCTTCTTGGTGGCCTGGGCCAGCCCCCAACTGATCGATTCGACCTGCGTCGTGTCCGACGTGAGCACAAAGATCCAATGGCTCATCACCTGGAAGTCGGTGAAGACGACAGCCACGTTCACCGATTCTGAGTACGCCGTGCCGATGTCGTCATTCCATGTCTTCTGCGACAGATGCTCAATGGTGGGTTCGTACAATCCTTGTGGGTTGTCGGTCATCAGCTTCTTGACCTCGTTGATGATCGAGTCCACCGCCCCCATCACCGAATCGTGGGTGGAATCCCAATCGCGGCCCCATTTGCTGACCTTCAGGCGGACTTCTGCTCGATCTGAAGTGCGGATGTCTCGGGCAGACCCGTAGACCTTAATATCGGTGACTGGCATGGAGTTATTCTAGCTCACGGGCGCAACTGAACTCGTCTCGTTCCTTCCCGCATGCGGCGTACGACAAGGATGGTGCTTCCCTGGGTGGTTGGAGTGAGAATGACAAGGGTGGAATTCTTGCCTTTCAAGTGCAAAGAGCGCCGCAAGACCGCCGGATCGATGTTCAGTCCACGGGTCTTGATCTCCAGGCTCCCGATCTCGTGGCGGCGTACCCAAGCTTTCAGAGCCTTCTCGGAAAACCCCAGTGTTTCCAGCACCTCAAACCCCGTGGCGAAGTGTGTCGGCACCCACTCGTCCCCAGTCAGGTACGCGATGGACTCGGCCACCAGATGGCTATGCGTGATGCGCGCTAGCCGCCCGACCGCCTCAGCCCGGATCACAGCCGGATCGGGTTCGTAAATGTAGGCCCCCACACGATCAGGCGCGGGGACAGGTTCTCCAGCGGCCAGGTAGGACTCGCCATCCGGATTGAGCACAACTGCCTGACGGATTCCCTGTGAAGTCGGATCTGACCACACGGTTGTCTCAACCATGTCTCCCCGGTGTGATACCCACGTGACATCGGCGTCCTCGGGTAACAGCCGACGCGGGAATCCGGGCGCCAGTTTGACCACGACCCACCCATGGGAGTCGGCGATGACACTGGACACGAATTCCCAGGACGGGCTGAGGTCCGCGACATCCCAGGACCGTCCCCGCGCAGTACGACGAGCCGGATCGAGAAAGATCGCTGTGGTAGGGTCAGCCAACCAGTCGGTCAGGTCCACGTCTTCGATCCTGGCGGACAGGATTTGAGTTGACGGGTGTTCGATGCCACCAGATCGCTGAGTGGACTCTGTTGTGATCAAGTGGGCCGTGTTCTGCCCCTGTTCCGGAACGGCACGTGTCCCTACGCGGAGATTGGCCTCGGCCATGATCGCCGTCACCGGGTCTGCCTCGATTCCACTGACCGCCAACCCAGCCTGATGGGCGGCCAGAGCGTCGATTCCCAGCCCGCACCCAGCGTCGATGACCTGCCGAACACCCCTGGCGACAAGCTGACGCGCCCGCCACCGGGCCACATCCCACCGTGTCGCCTGTTCCAGACCCTCACGCGTGAGGAAGAGTTGCTCCGCCAGATCCCCAAGTTTGCCCCGCCCCTTGCGTCGCAGAGTTTCAAGACTCAGTACGGCCGCAGCCTGCTCGGCCGTCAGTTGCCGGCGCATCACCTCCCCGGCTTGGAGAGACGAGGGGTCCTCGATGCCCCGGGCCAGTTCGATCCCCGCCACCGCATCCTGCGACACCAGCCACCGAGCCACACCAACATCCATGAGACAACTCTGTCACACCTGGGGCCTTGAACTTGATGCCGCGCATGGCCGTAGGAAATCCTCTGCACCAAGACCGTTGTGTAGAGGAAAAGCTCCGCGTTGGGACAGTGCCGGTCAGACGGCTCCTGGGCAATTACTGACTCCTGATGAATGCCTCCGAGTTGTCTCGGTTCGCTTTGGATGCTGTGTTCCGTGCCAGAATATCCAGATTGTGGCAGCATGAAGTCATGGAAATCCGTATGAATGCCTCGCGGTTCGAGGCGGTTGACAATGAGCAGGTCGTCGGGTGGTTGGACTTCGAGCCCGAGGGGGACGCGACGGCCATGACGCACACTATCGTTCCAGAGCAATTTGGGGGTCGGGGGATCGGTGGGTTGCTGGTCATCCATGCTCTGAAGTACGCCCGCGACAACGGGTGGGCCGTACTGCCGTACTGTTCCTTCATCCAGTCCTACATCGCCTCACACCCTGAATACGTATCATTGGTCCCAGCCGACCGACGTGCCCAATTCTCACTGCCTACCGATTGATTGGGCGCTTTCCGCCGTCCTGACAACCGTAGAGTACGGCGTACTCTGCCGAAAGTGTTCGTACCCGATGCCCGTTCTTCACGGTCTGAGGGATTCATCGCGGCCACTTGTTCAGCCCCTATGATGATCTGCTACCTGAAAACTGAGCCACCGCGAGACCTGTTCTGCCCTACGATGTACCCATGCCAAAGCAGCTCTATATGGAAGATATTGAAGTCGGGGACCGGTGGTATTCCGGACAGGAAACCGAAATCACGGCCGAGGATATCATTGCTTTTGCCCATCAGTACGATCCGCAGCCAGGGCATATCAGCCACGAGACGGCCCTGGACACTCCCTTCGGAGGGCTGGCGGCATCCGGGTGGCAAACGGCCGCTGTCACGATGAGGCTGATGGTCGAGTTGGCGTTCTACGCGGTGATAGGGCTCGGCATCAACATGTCGTGGCCCACTCCGACCCGGCCAGGTGACCGTCTACACGTCGACGCGCACGTCATCAGCAAGCGGCAGTCGCGCAGCAAGCCCGATCGCGGGATCGTCGAAGTCGAGCTCGACTCGCTGAACCAGGACGGCGAAGTACGCATGCACGCACAAACCTCAATTCTTGTTTTCTACCGTAATCCCACCACCAACGCGGTGACCGCCTGAAGGGTGGCGCGACAACGATGCCCGTCCTCTGGCTGTCGGCCGGTGGGCGGGCAGGCCGTGGGTAGCATGGAGCCCATGCTTGGATACTTCGGACCACAAGGCACGTTTGCCCATCAGGCGCTGCTCAGCCTCAAGATCGACGATGAGGCACAGCCGTTCGCCTCGGTGGGGGAGACCCTTGACGCGGTCAGGAGTGGAGCAGTACGGGCGGGATTGGTACCCATCGAAAACTCTGTGGAGGGCGGGGTGTCGGCCACCATCGACAACCTCTCGCAAGGCGAGCGCCTCCAGATCCGGGCCGAGGTTCAGCTCTACGTCAACTTCGGTTTGTACGTGCGCCCCGGGACCCAATTGGCTGATGTACGCCACATCATCACCCACTCCCATGCCGCAGCCCAAGTACGAGGATGGATTGCGGACAATCTTCCTTTGGCCACAGTGACCGAACGAGGCTCCACCGCTGGGGCCGCTGCCGAGGTCGCCCGCCCCGACTCTGAATTCGACGGCGCGGTCTGCGCTCCCGTGGCTGGAGACTTGTACGGACTCCAATCCGCCGCCAATGACATCGCTGACAATCCAGACGCCATGACCCGGTTCGTCCTGGTATCGCGCCCCTTCTCCCCAGGCGAACCCACCGGACACGACAAGACCAGTGTGGTCGTCCACCTGCGCTCCGACAATCCCGGCACCCTGATGGAAATGCTCCAACAGTTCGCCCTACGCGGCGTCAACCTCTGCCGCATCGAATCCCGCCCCGAAAAAGACAAAATGGGCAACTACAACTTCTCCATCGATGCCATCGGCCACATCCGCGAACGCCGCATGCAAGAAGCCCTGACCGGCCTCCACCGCACCAGCCGCGAAGTGACATTCCTCGGCTCCTACCCCCGAGCCGACGGAGTCTGCCAAACCATCGACCCCGACACCCAAGACACCGCCTTCACCGAAGCCAACGCCTGGCTGTCCACCATCTTGGGGTAGCTGAACCACAGTTCCGGTACGGAAGAAACCGCCGACCTTGCAGCGTCGATAGCACTATCCCGGCAGGGAATGAGCAATTGTTCCAACACTGCCCCAGCCACCGTCCTCGTACTGAATGAACCATGGTCCAAGCCCGGAACTAACGACTAGCCTCATTCCGCGGCGGCTACTGTTCTTGTCCTGGATTGACGACCGTGTCGGTACCGGATTGATCTTGGTACAACTCCCCGGTTGACCACGGGAACCCTGGGGGGACAGGCATATTTTATACCGTTTATTTCTCCGCCCAATGGCTGGCACACACCGGGTGTGGTGGCGGTCGACATTGGGTAGAGTCGTATCGACAGTGTTTGTCGGTGGACGGAAAGGAAAACAGCAATGCGGATGTTAATCATGGGTCCTCCAGGTTCTGGCAAAGGAACACAAGGAAAGAAAGTGGCTGTCGATTTCGGGATTCCCGTCATCTCCACTGGTGCCATTTTCAGGGCGAATGTCGCTAATCAAACGGAGTTGGGGAAGGTCGTCAGCAAGATCATGGAGGCCGGCGACTTGGTCCCGGACACTGTGACCGTTCAACTGGTGGCCGATCGTTTGGCACAGTCCGACACTGCGCCGGGTTTTTTGTTGGACGGGTTCCCCCGTACTGTGGCCCAGGCAGAGTCGTTGGACCAGATTCTTGACACGTTGGATGTCAGCCTCGACGCCGTCGTCAGACTGGTCGTGGACGCAGAAGTCCTAGTCCAGCGCATGTTGAAGAGGGCAGAGATTGAGGGACGTGCAGACGACAACGAAGAGACGATACGGCGCCGGTTCGAGGTCTATCTCGCAGAAACCAAACCACTCTTGGCGCTCTATGAAGAGCGGGGGATTCTCGTCGAAGTCGACGGCATGGGCACAGTCGAGGAGGTGCACGACCGGATTCTGGCGGCGTTGAAGAAGTGAAGAGAAAATGGCGCGGCGGGGCCGAGGTCCTCTCCGATGATGAACTGACAAGCATGCGGAAGGCCGGTCTCGTCGTAGCCCGGGCTCTGGCGGAGATGACACAAGCCGTACGCCCGGGAATGACCACCCGGGAAGTCGACGCCATCGCCGTCGATGTCCTGGCCCGCGAGCACGCCACCTCGAACTTCTTCAAGTACGAACCTGGGTACGGTATTCCACCATATCCCGCTGTCAGCTGCTTATCGGTCAACAACGAAGTTGTCCACGGAATTCCGTCGGATCGCGTACTGCTTGAAGGAGACCTGTTGTCGATCGATTTCGGGGCCATCGTCAACGGTTACCACGGCGACGCTGCCCGCTCGGTCGGTGTCGGGACCCTCGAACCACTCGTGGCACGGCTCAACACCGTGACCCGGGAATCCTTGTGGGCCGGGATCGGCGCCGCCCGGCTGGGGGGCACGATCGGAGACATCTCGTCGGCCATCGAACGCTGGGTCAGACGCAGTGGGAAGTACGGAGTCGTGCGCGACTATACCGGTCATGGGATCGGTCACAGCATGCACCAGCTTCCCGACATCCCCAACTACGGTCTGCCCAAGCGAGGTCCTCGCGTCGACCTGGGCATGTGCCTGGCGATCGAACCGATGGTGACCTTGGGCGGCTACGCCACCGAGACTCTGGACAACCAGTGGACGGTCGTCACTTCCGACGGTTCGGTGGGCGCCCACTGGGAGAACACGATCACGGTCACCCGCCACGGCCTGTGGGTTCTGACAGAACTCGACGGTGGTGAGGCAGAGCTGAATCGTCTCGGGCTTCCCTTCGGGCCTCTAGCCGATTGATGACGGGCACATCTAGATGCCCGCGTCGTGGGATCCCACCTGACTCGGGGTGGATGCCACGGTGATAAACTGAGCGCGGCAATCGAATAGTTTTTGCTATGAAATAAAACCTGAATCCACCGATCGCTTGCGTCGCGTAGCAGCAATGGATCGGTGAATTCAAGGACTACCAGAACCAACAGAAAGGTTTCTAATGTCGTTGATTGGAAAGGAAGTCGCTGACTTCTCCGTACAGGCATACCACAAGAACGATTTCATCACCGTGACCCAGGCTGACCTGCTCGGCAAGTGGTCTGTCTTCGTGTTCTATCCCGCGGACTTCACGTTCGTATGCCCGACAGAGTTGGGCGACTTGGCTGACCTGTACGCAGAGTTCCAGAAGATCGGTTGCGAGATCTACTCGGTGTCGGCTGACACCCACTGGGTACACAAGGCGTGGCATGACGCCTCAGACACAATCAAGAAGATTCATTACCCGATGCTGGCTGACCCGACGCACGTCCTGTGCCGGGACTTCGAGGTCCTCATCGAAGCTGATGGCGTGGCAGAGCGTGGCTCGTTCGTCATCGGTCCCGATGGGAAGATCGCCGCGTACGAGGTCAATGGCGGCTCTGTGGGACGCAGCGCTCACGAACTGCTCCGCCGTGTCGAGGCGTCACAATTCGTGGCCACCCACGACGGCGAAGTGTGCCCCGCCAACTGGACCCCCGGCGCCCAGACCCTGGCGCCGTCCTTGGACCTCGTCGGTGCGCTCTAGGCCACAATGGACAATCTGTACGATGCGGTAGTCGTCGGCGGCGGGCCTGCGGGCCTGACCGCCGCGATCTACCTTGCTAGAGCGCGTTATCGCGTACTCGTGGTCGAGAAGGACACCATCGGCGGTCAGATCACGATCACCGCCGAAGTGGTCAACTATCCCGGCATCGTCACAGCCTCCGGTGAGGAGATCACCCAGGCCATGCGGCGCCAGGCCATCAATTTCGGCACAGAGTTTTTGGCCGCAGAGGTCACCGGGTTCGATTTCGACGGGCCGATCAAGACGGTCCACACCTCGGCGGGCGACCAGCGTGCCTTCGGGATCATCCTCGCCGCCGGAGCCCAGCCCAAGATGGTCGGATTCCGCGGTGAAGAGCAGTTCAAAGGTCACGGGGTGGCGTACTGCGCGACCTGCGACGGCGAGTTCTTCACCGGGATGGATGTCTTCGTTGTCGGTGGCGGTTTGGCTGCGGCCGAGGAGGCGGTTTTCCTCACGACCTACGCGCGCCACGTCACGATTTTGGTACGCCGGGACGAGTTCCGGTGCCCGCGCTCGGTGGTGGAGCACGTGGAGTCCAACCCCAAGATCACCGTTCGCTACAACACGGTCCTCGAAGAGGTCAGCGGCGA
>Ga0123354_10004268_pt1 | contig 20185 bp, 21 predicted proteins | sample TergutLab28metaG_2_FD_97872 | JGI IMG/M metagenome (GOLD analysis project Ga0123354, IMG submission 97872) | Labiotermes labralis P4 segment gut microbial communities from Petit-Saut dam, French Guiana - Lab288 P4 | ecosystem: Host-associated > Arthropoda: Insects > Digestive system > Gut ...
AGCGGAGCGCAGAGATGCTTGTAACTGTGCGCGGTCAGTTTTCTGAGTTTAAAGGGATGGGGCGCCATTTTCATAATCTCCTGAAACAAAAGGATTCTTGTGAAAATGACCGCGCGGTATCCTTAATGATTTGTCAATAAAACGCAGCCTGTTATGCGATTTTTTTACGCCAAAAAACTCCATGCAAATTCCCATCCGGACAGTACTGCAAAAAAGGAGAGATATGAACATCTACACCAAGACGACCAACCTGCCGTTGCCATCCATAAACCAGCTCCTGATTTTTATCGTGCTGGCCCTGATCTGCGGAATCGGCCTTGCTTTTGGCCTGCACACCATGATCGTCGGCCACCATCATACCTTTGGCACGACCAGGGAAGTGCCTTGGGGCCTGCTTGTCACCCCCTATGTATACTTCGCCTGTCTGGCCACTGGACTGTGCATTGTTTCCGCGCTCGGCCAGGTGTTCAACCTGGCGCCTTTCAAACCCCTGGTGACCAGGACCGTCTTCCTCTCCTTCGTTGCCCTGGCAGCGGGCTTGATGTGCATTGGTCTGGAGCTTGAAAATCCTTGGCGGGTTGTCCTTTACGCCTGGTTCTCCCCCCAGCCGTTTTCCAATATCTGGTGGAAAACAGCTCTTTACAGTTGCTCGCTGGTGATGATGATCTGCAATTTCATGATGCTGTTGGTCAAACGTCCCAAGATCGCCAAGGGATTTGCCCTGGTCCCCTTCGTGCTGCTGACAGTGGGCAACCTGAACATGAACTCGGACATGGGCCTGCTAGGTGAAAGAGGATTCTGGAGCGACAACTACATGCCGATCTACTTTCTTGCTCTCTCGATCATGACCGGCTGTGCGGCCATTCTCCTGCTCAACTGGCTTGCCTGCAAGTTTAACTCCGAAAGCTCCGATGCCGAGCACGAAAAGGCCTTCCACGCCACGTCCAAGCTATTTTTCGTCATGCTGCTGGTTCTGGCCTATTTTTCAGCCGTCAAGGTTATGGGTGGATATTTTCCCCGCCTTGCCAAAAATCCCGAAGCCATGATGCTGCTGGTCCAGGGTGACTTTGCCCGCAATTTCTGGCTCTGCGAGATTGGTCTGGCCATTCTGCTGCCCATTGCCCTCTATGTTCTCGCCCAGGGGAAAAAACTGGCGATCATGGCCCTTGCCGGCGCATCCTGCCTGATCGGTGTGTTTGTCCTGTACTACCACCTGGTCATTGTCGGCCAACTCATACCCCATTTCCATCAGTACAATGTGGTCGGCCTTCCGCAGTACTATGCCTACACCCCGACCCTGCATGAGATCATGATCTCAGCCGGCAGCATCTTCTTCTTTTTGAGCGCATTCATCTTCGGCGAGATGCTGTTTAAGAAAATCTACGCAAACTGAAACCGACAGCCGGCTCGCCTGCCCAACCAATCGACCTGGGCAACGGGCCTGGCCCGAATCACGAGACCCACAGGAATGAGCATGAAGAAAAGACTGATCCATGCAACAACCCTGCTGGGCATATTTGCCCTGGCTGCCATCGGGGCAGTAAACGCCGAGGACAAAGGTCCGGCCGATATCGCCCTGCAAGCCGCGATTGATCCCGCCAACACGCCAAAGCCGGCTCAATTTCCCCACGGCGCGCATCAATCCCGGCTGGACTGCGCGATCTGCCATCATGGCAAGGGACCGGAGGACGGCAAGCGCATCGCCTATGCAGCAGGACAGAAGATAGAGAAATGTGAAACCTGCCATAACAGCAAGGCCGGCATGCCGGACAAGGTGAACACGTTCAAGAACGCCGCCCATTCCCTGTGCCAGGATTGCCACCGAAAAAGCAGGCCAGAATTGGCTAACTGCACAACTTGTCATGGAAAATAATCGATCCATGCGGATAATGCGCGGTGTTCTCCAACGGCTTGCGTGACGAAATTCCGGGCAACAATTTTTTATTTGCTTATGGGAAATAAAGTCTATAATTGAGCGAAAAAGCGGCGGATATTCTTCAACCGCAAGTCTGTTCATCCGCCATAGGGTGGAACAACAACGCGGCCATTGCAACCCAAGGGCATTCTCTTGCGCCCCCTTTGCACCCACTGCCCGGCCTTGCACCCCATCTCCGCGCTTTTGCAGTTCTCCTCATTCGCTTTAATTTGCCTGGGAAGCCGTTGCGACCATATGAACAAGATTGATGCAATAAGATCAGCACCCGGAAGCGCCCCCGACATCGACCTTACGGTTTGCCCAGAACGCATGGTGCCCGGCTACTGGGAGCGCATTTTTACCAACATGGAACTCCCCTGCCTCCTGGTGCAGCCGGACGGGATCATCATCGAGGCCAACAAGGCGACCCTGAAAGCGGCGAAGAAAAATAGACAAGAAGTGATCGGCCAGGGGATATGCAAGATCATTCATGGGGGAAGCTGGCCGCACTTGCCTTGCCCTCTGGAAGAATTTCTGAAAAACTGCACCTTGAATGTGGAGGAAACCCGCCTCCCCGGCCTGCACGGCGAATATCTGTTTTCCATCATACCCATAAAGGACGCCAACGAGACAGTCGACATGGTCCTGCTCACCGCCCGTGAGATGTCCAGCGACGAGGTCCGCAAGGTGAACTATATGCGCAACGGCAAGCTGGCGGCCATTGGCGAGCTGGCGGCCGGCGTTGCTCACGAGATCAACAATCCCATCACCGGGATTATCAACTTCGCCCAAATCCTGCTGGACAGCTATAAATTTGATCCATCAGGAGTGGAAATGATCAAGAAAATCATTGAAGAAGGCGAACGGATCGCCAGCATTACCAGTCATCTTATTTCATTCGCGCGCGAAGACATCAGTGTGCGGAAACCGGTTAACCCTGCAGAAATCATCTATTCAAGCCTTTCCCTGGTCAGCCATCAGTTAAAGAGAGACGGCATCACCCTAGTGACCAATATATGTAATGACATCACATTGATCGATGCTGACTTTAAAAAATTACAACAGGTCGTGTTGAACCTGATCAGCAACAGCAGATACGCATTGAACCGGCGATACCCCAAGGCAAACAGCGGGAAACTTCTTGAAATTTCCTGTGATTTTATGAATAGCGATGATGGATGCCGGACATGCAGGATTATTGTCAAGGATTACGGCACTGGCCTACCGCAATCTTTGCTGGATCATGTTTTTGAACCATTCTTCAGCACTAAACCACCAGGAGAAGGAACAGGACTTGGGCTGAGTATTAGTTATGGAATAATCAAAGAGCACGGTGGCAACATATCGGTTAATTCCATTATGGAACAGTTTACCGAAATGATCATTGACCTGCCGGTTTGCATGCGAGCCGATGGATAACAATATATATTCTTCGAGAATCCTGATTGTCGACGATGAAGATTCAATCAGGCAAACATTTAATATTTTTCTCAAAGCTGAAGGATATGAGTTTGTCAAAACCGCATCAAATTACGATGAAGCCATCAATGCTGTCCGTGAATCCGAATATGATTTGATCATCAGCGATATCGTCCTCACCGGATACAGCGGAACAGACCTGCTCAAGGAGATCAGGGATCTGGGAGCAAAATGCCCGGTTGTCATGATCACAGGATTTCCCAACCTCAATACAGCTGCAAAATCGATTAGATATGGCGCATATGACTATATCTCCAAACCGGTCAACAAGGAAAGTTTGCTGCATTTCACCCGGCTCGCCCTTGAGCATTGGCATGTCACCAAAAAAACCCAGCTGCTCCAACAGGAAAACGAGAAATATCGCAGATATCTGGACACCATCTTCCATTCGGTGAGCGACGCCATCATCACTGTCGATTCCCGGATGGACGTGGTGCAGCTCAACGAGAAAGCGAAACAGTGGCTCTGCTACGTAGATTTTGAAAAACACCATAACCTCCTGCAGTGGCCGGTTGACACCCTGTGCCATGCCTTCATTGACGATGTCCACAAAATTCTCCAAGGCGGCCAGGAGGTCCGGAAGCATATCATCGAGTGCGCAACCCCGGACCATGCCACCAAGATGCTGAGCATCAATGCCTCTCCTATGCGGGACGAGAACAACGAGCTCCAAGGGGTGGTGATTGTCGCCCGCGACCTGGAAACCACCAAGACCTCGGAGCGCAACCAGAGCCGCACATCCTTTCACGGTTTTGTGGATTCAAGCCCGGCGATGCAAAAGGTCTATGGCCTGATCGAGAACATCGGCAAAGTCGATACCTCGGTGTTGGTGACCGGGGAGTCCGGAACCGGCAAAGAACTGGCGGCTGAGGCGCTGCACGCCGAAAGTTCGCGGCACAACCGGCCGCTCATCAAACTGGATTGCGCCTCCTTTTCCGAAAATCTGCTGGAGAGCGAACTGTTCGGGCATCGCAAGGGAGCCTTTACCGGCGCCGACCGCGACAGGGCAGGCAGACTGCTCCAGGCCGACGGCGGCACCCTGTTTCTGGATGAGATTGGGGAGATTTCGCCGAGAACCCAGCTGTTTCTGCTCCGTTTCCTACAGGAAAAGACCTTCACCCCCTTGGGCTTGGACGAACCGATCCATGTCGACGTGCGCATCATCGCCGCCTCCAACGTCGATTTCCAGAAAATAGTGCGGGAGGGGAAATTCAGAGAAGATTTGTACTACCGCCTGAAGGTCATTGAGATCCACCTGCCTCCCCTGCGCGAAAGAAAGGAGAACATTCCCTTGCTCGCCAACTATTTTCTCATCACATTCCGGAAACAACTCGGGAAGAACATCGCCTCCATCTCCGATCAGGCATTGGAATGCATGCTCCGCTATTCCTGGCCGGGCAATATCCGCGAATTGAAGCACGTCATCGAACGGGCCTGCGTGCTCTGCCAGGACGGGGTGCTGCAAGTCAAGCATCTTCCCGTTGAGTTGCAGACGGCATCGTTTAAGGAAATTGAACTGGCAGAGCCGCTTGCGCTTGCACCCTCCGCTTTCCCGCCCACCTCCTTGGATCTGGCTCATCCCATGCCTCCGTATCAGTCAGAAGAAGAAAAATTGCGCAAGGCCCTGATCTACGCCAACAACAACCGGGCCAAGGCCGCCAAACTGCTGGGCGTTTCCCGCTCCACGCTTTACAGGTGGATGGAACGGTATCAGCTCACCGAGGAATAGCCGCACGGCCAACGCCTTTTCCGCCCGCTTTTTGGCGCATCCGGACCAATCATCCCTTTCCCCTCCACTGCCGCCTCCATCGCCCGCCCTATCCTTCCCGCTTGCGCAATCAGAGACCGTTGTCGCCCCTGAGAAAGGCGGCGACCTCCCGCCACCAGCCTTGATTAGCCTTTTTGTCATGGTGTATGGTTGGCGCCCGGCATCACCCATAATTTCTTGACTCCATTGAGCCCGGCGTAGAGCAGCTGTTGCCCGTGACGGACCGGAATCACCTCGTCCTCACCTGCAAGAAGCACCGCCACCGGCTCCAGGTAGTGGTGCAGGTTGGCCACGCTGTCGTATCGATCGCGCAGCAGCCATCGGAGCGGAACAAAAGGATAATGGGTGGCGGCGACATTGGCCAGGCTATTCCAGTCGTCCATGAAAAATCATTTAATAGTTTGAAATTACTTGATAAATGTTGAAAATTACATCACTGTAAATTGCAGGATACAGCATGATAGCTGGTGATTTTCAATGCAGCCAAAGAGACAGATAGCAGTCCTCATGTTGGACATGTTCCGCAGCCGCTTGGCACATATTCTAAACCACGGTCACTCCTTGTACCGGCTGAGTGGGCTGGGAGGTGTTCTTGAGGGGGGGGAATTTGGTAAACTGTATTCTGAGGAAGGCCGTCCTGGCATCCTGGTCCGCTTGATGGTGGGCCTGACGTGCCTGAGCCACGCCTTCAACACCTCGAATGAGGAGACAGGCGGTGGGTGGAAAATCCGCACCACCAATATTTCTGCGGCGAGGAGTATTTTCGGCATGCTTTTCCGATCGATCGGTCTTCCCTGTGTCGCTGGCGGAAGCGAATAGGGAAAGAGCTGGTGGTATCGGGGAAATAGAGCATGTGCCGTTGGCCCAGCCCAGAAACAGGGCAGCGCACACGATGAGGTAGGCCATGCAGGCCAACAGAGCGATTTTAGCAAACATTGCACTCCTCCAGAAATCGACACTCCCAAAAAAGGTGGCAATGGCCTTCGTTCTTACAAACCAATTCACATCAATATTACGATATTAAACCCGTCATTGTGAGGAGCGAAGCGACGTGGTAATCTAGAAATATATGGTGTAGCAGGATTGCTTCGCTCACAACAACAGAGAGCATAATAGAAATTTTGACTGAGAATTGGCATCAAACCTAATGAACGCCCGGATCAGAACATGCAGCATGCCACCTTCTGCCAGCAACTCATCATCAAGTTGGAATGACTGGCGCGATGGACGATATTTCGGCATACGGTCGGGAACGTCAAGCGACTTATTTATCAGCCTCAATTTCTACAAAAAACCCATGACAGAACAAAGTCTTGGCGACGGACAACAAGGAGGGCGAATGCGCACCGTGCCCATGGCCGATAATTCTGTTTTTTATTGAGAGCAACAGTGATATAGAGAACAGATCAGCCTGCGCCGGACAGTTCTCTGCCCAAGCCCCGCATTCAATGCTGCAAACTGACCGGCGGCAAGCCCCGACCCGTTCCAGACCATCGAACCACGGCAGCGTTCACCCGCCGCCCCGTGCGGCGCGCCCCTTCAACGCCCCGGCATTTCCCGGGAAGAACAGACGGAGTTGCCATGCATGCCTCACTCATCGACACCATCAGGCCCGGAGGGATGACCAGACGCCAGTTCATCAAAAGCGTCATAGCGGTCGGCGCGGTCTCTTCTTCCGGATTCCTGTTTTCCGGGCCAGCCGACGCTGGTCCTAGCACTTCGCCCGGCACGGTTGAACGGCTCATCACCTTAAACGTCAACGGCCAACGACGCCGGGTCGATGTTCTACCCCAGGAAACCTTGGCCCAGACCCTTCGCAACAAGCTGGGGCTCACCGGCCTCAAGGTCGGCTGCGACCGGGGCGAATGCGGGTCCTGTACCGTGCTGGTCGACACAGTGCCCCAATATGCCTGCTCCCTCCTCACCCACAGCGTACGGGGGAAAGCCATCCTGACCGTCGAAGGACTGGCCCGTGCCGACGGAAAACTGCATCCCCTGCAGCAGGGCGTCCTGGACGAACAGGGCTTCCAGTGCGGCTATTGCGCGCCCGGTTTTCTCATGGCCACCTTAGGTTTTCTTGCCACTAACCCCAATCCCACCCGGCAGGAGCTGGCCCACGGCGTTTCGGGCAATCTCTGCCGCTGCCAGGACTACGACAAGATCCTCACCGCCCTGATGCGCGGGGCTGAAAACATGCGAAAGGAGTAAGCCATGGCGGAAAACGACGCTCTTTTCACCCCCAAGCTGACCGGGCGCGATTATGTCACCCCTGACCTGCGCGCCAAACTGACCGGCAAGGCCCGCTTCGCCGCCGACTTCCGTGCCGAGGGCATGCTGGTCTGCAAGCTGCTCAAAAGCCCTCTGCCCCATGCCCGGGTGACGCATCTCGATCTCCGTGCGGCCCTGGCCATACCCGGTGTGCGCGCCATCCTCACAGCCGACGAACTACCGCCCCCGGCCGATTCCGTCTCCGACAGCGGCGCGGTGATCAAAGCCAGCCCATGGGCGGAACGGGCCCTGACCATGGAACCACTTTACCAGGGAGAACCCATCCTGGCGGTGGCGGCCATTGACGAGGCAACGGCCAACGCGGCCATCGAGGCCGTCGATATCGCCTACGAGGCGCTACCCTTTGTCATTGATCCCCTGGACAGCCTGCGGCCAGGCGGCGCCAACGCCCGGACCGAGGGCAATGTCTGGCTGCCGTCGGCCAAGCCCGGCGAACTACCGCAAATCGGCGAGCTGAAATGGACTGCGGCAGAATTCGGGGCTGCCGGTCAAAACCGGCTGCCCCTGGGCAAAGCCGCCGACCAATGGTCGTACGGCGAGGTTGAAGCCAGCCTGTCACAGGCGGCGCTAGTCTTGGACGAAACCTTCGTCACCCCCAACGTCAGCCACCAGGCACTGGAAACCCGCTCCGCCCTGGCCTGGTGGGAAAACGGCAAGCTCCACCTTGCCGTCGGCTCCCAGAGCACCAGCCAGACCGTGCCGGCCATCGCCAAATGGCTCAACATGGACGTCAACGACATAACCGTGATCAGTGAATACACCGGGGGCGGCTTCGGCGGAAAAGGCACCGCCTCGGTGGCCGCAATCATTCCGGCACTGTTGGCAAAGAAAGCGCACGCCCCGGTCATGCTGCGCGCATCCCGTGAAGACGAGCAGTCCATCGGCAGGGCGCGGCCCAGCCTGATCGGACGCATGCGGGCCGGTTTTGCCAAGGATGGCCGCCTGTTGGGGCTGGACATGTTCGTCGTCATGGACAACGGGCCCTACGAGGAGCAGAACGACGCCCGCACATCAGGCCGCATAACCTCCCTGCTCTACCAGCCCCAGGCCATGCGCTGGCGCGGGGTGGCGGTACTCACCAACACCCCGACCCGCGGACCCCAAACCGCGCCGGGCGGGCTCCAGGCCAGCGCGTTGCTCGGGCCTGTCCTGGCCAAGGCAGCCCGCCGCCTCGGCCTTGATCCTCTGGCCGTCTGCCGCATCAACGCGCCCGAGGGCCGGCCGCCGGTCGGCCCGCCCAAACCGGACGGCAGCCTGAACGCCGCCACCAGCGCCTTTGTCAAACAGGCCCTGGACCGAGGGGCGGCAACCTTCAGATGGCAAACGCGCCGCAGCCGGCCGGTCCCGGTCAGGGGATCGGTCCGGCACGGCATCGGGGTGGCCACGGGCTGCTACGTGGCCGGCACCGTCGGATTTGACGGTCTGTTCGTCATCACTCCCCAAGGGCGCCTGCGCATCCATACCGGGATCGGCAACCTCGGCACCGAGTCCTTCAGCGATGCGCAGCGGGTGGCGGCCGACACCTTGGACATGCCTTGGGAGGCCTGCGAGATCGTATGGGGCAACACCGGTCGGCACCTGGCCTGGAGCTGCGTTTCCGGAGGGAGCCAGACCATCCACGCCATGTCGCGGGCAGCGCTGGCGACCAGCCTGGATGCGCGGGCCAAACTCAAGGAGATCGCTGCCAAGACCCTAGGTGGCACGCCGGAAGACTATGTTGTCGGCGGGCAGCGCGTCTTCCGCCGGGATAGCGGAGACCAGGGCCTGAGCTTTGCCGATGCCGCCCAAAGGGCCATTGAGCTAGGCGGGATCTACGACGGCCACCAATGTCCGGCCGAGGTCAACAAGGCAACCCAGGCTGCGGTCGCGGCCCTGGCCGGACAGGGGCTGGTCGCCGTGGCCCGCGACACCTTTCCCCGCGACGGTCAGACCTACTCCTATGTCGCCGCCTTTGCCGAGGTAGAGGTGGACATCGAAACCGGCAAGTATCGGGTCACGGACCTGCACGCCGAGGCCGATGCCGGCATTGTGGTCCACCCCCGCGCCTTTGCCGGTCAGTTGGCCGGCCGCTCCATGCTCGGCATCGGCCACGTCGCCACCCAAAAATGGTTCTACGACAAGGAACACGGGATACCGATGTCCAGGCGCTTCTATCAAAGCCGCCCACCGAGCATCCTTTGTTTTCCGGAACAATTCACCTGGGGTTCGGTCGGCATTCCCGATCCCCAGACGCCCATTGGCGCGCGCGGCATCGGCGAGCCGCCGACCGGAGCGGCCTGCGCGGCAGTGCTGTGCGCCCTGAACGACGCTCTGGGGGACGACAAATTCCTCCGGGCCCCGGTCATGGCCGATGCGGTGCTTGCCGCCATTGAACCTGAGAGCCGGCAAACGGCGGTCGGCCTTTCGGCCAATGTCTAATCCTGATCAGATCGCCGGCCGACCGGCGATAAGGAGATACGCTTATGGCAATCATACGTGACGGCATGCCGCCCTTTGACCTCTTCCGGCCGACAAGCGTTGGCGACGCCCTGGCCCTGGCCGGCCGCCTCGGCGCCGATGCCTGGATACTGGCCGGAGGCTTTGATAGCCTGGAACGGTTCAAGGACCGAATCAAGCGGCCCAAGGCAGTGATTGATCTCGGCGCCATCGACGAGCTACGCGGGGTGCGGCGGGAGGGCAGTGATCTGGTGATCGGCGCCATGACCACTTTGACCGAGGTCAGCCGCCATCCGGACATCCGCGAGCGCTTCGGCCTGCTGTCCGAGGCGGCAGCAGCGGTGGCCTCGCCCCAGATCCGCAATCAGGGCACTCTTGGCGGCAACATCGCCCAGGATACGCGCTGCTGGTATTACCGAAGCGGCTGGACCTGTTACCGGGCAGGCGGCGGCACCTGCTTTGCCGGCGAAAGCCCGCAGGGGCAAAACCGCGAGCACGCCATCTTCGGCGCCGAAGGCTGCGTGGCGGTGAACCCTTCCGACACCGCGCCGGCCCTGGTTGCCTTGGAAGCCCGTCTTCTCATCAAGAACCCCAAGGGCGGACGGGAAATCGCGGCCGAGGATTTCTTCGTCGGCCCGGACCAGGATATCACCCGGCTCAACATCCTTGCCCCCGGTGAGATGCTCACCGCAATCCGCCTTCCTGCGACCTGGTCCGGCGCGACCTTTTACTTCGAAAAGGTCAGCGACCGGCCGGTGTGGGATTTTCCCCTGGTCAACATTGCGGCGGCCATGCGGCTTACCGGAGATCGGATCGACCAATCCCACTTGGTCCTGGGGGCTGTGGCAGCCCGCCCCTGGCGCCTGCTGGAGGTCGAGGCTGCGGTGGCGGGACGCGACCGGAACGATGTGGCCGAGGCGGCATCGCGCCTTGCCCCCAAGGGCGCGGTCGTCTTGCCTCAAAACGGCTACAAGGCGGTGTTGGCCGCCAATCTGATCAAACGCGCCCTGCTCGGCAACAGGGATGCTTGATCCAGCCATTGCGACGCAGCCGGGTCAAGCGCACCGGCTTTCCGTGAACCTCCGCCTTGTTCCGGGCCGGCGGCGCCTGTCCGCCAGGCCGACCTAGGAACCACACGACCTATGAATGCATTTGCAGATATCGGCCAACGGTGCGACGCCATCGAGGAATGCTACGAATTCATGCTGGCCTACGCGGCCCAAGGCATTGACGATGACCGACAAAGCCGCCATGGGGGACAGCTCCGCGACCTGCTTTCCCGGGCAGTTGACGCCGCCGCCGGCTTACCCGAGGCCTATGCCGGGATGCAGGCTGTGGTCGATCCTGCCACGATGCCCAGCTACAACAATTTTCTCGAACTCCTGAAGGCGGACACAGGCAAGGCCCTGGTGACCATGGAACTCGTGCTCGTCCAGCCACGCATTCCGTCGCAGCTCATCGACAATCTCAACGCCTCGCTGCACATACGCACCCTGCTGACCGACATTTTCCTCCTCGACGAGATCCTGCGCCTGCGGCCCGCGCCGTAACCGGCCTTCGACATAGTGCCAGGTCATCTGAGACCGGACATATATTTCGCTGGACATTCAGGTTGTGCTGGAGTCCATTGATGCCTGTTCAGGTGTTCCTTGGAACCGAGAGAGGGAACCCCTTATGAATCGGGGACGAACGCCGCACCAAGTCACTGACTCTTTGGTTGGGAAGACGCGGCAAGTAGGACGAACCGTAAGTCAGAAGACCTGCCTGAATGGAAGTTGGAGACGACTGCGTGGACGGCGGCGTACCCGTTTACACATTCCTGAGGATAAATAGGGCTATCCCGGATCGATTCCTGTCGATCCGGGATTTTTTTTATTCTTCTACCCTGCCGAGTTCCCCGCCCATCCCCCTACATGCAGCCGATCCAACCATAGCCGTCGACGCAGATCTCAAACGGACGGCGGATCATTTGCCGCTCCTGCCCAAAATCCGTGCGCTGCCCTACGACAGGCGATACCACTCCTGACAACGGAGCAACCCCACCATGGATGGGCTTATTCATGGCTTTTCCCCACCTCAAACTCAAAAGAAGAATCTCGTATGTAGCGTAACTTGATGAAAAAACAATGGATGGCACTGGCCTTCGCGGCCCTTCTGCTTGCCGGTTTTCAGGCCAAATCGTGCCTGGCCGCGAAGCGTGCAGTCAAGGAGAACAAGGGACCGGCCATCCTGCTGGTCACCTTCGGCGCCAGCGTGGAAAGCGCCCAGGTGGCCTTCCGCACCATAGAGCAGCGGGTCAGGGCAGCCTTCCCCAAAGCTGAGGTGCGCTGGGCGTACACATCCAAAATCATTCGAAAAAAATTGGCGAAAAACGGCATACAGATCGATTCGCCCGAAATAGCCCTGGCCCGGCTGATGGACGACGGCTACACCAAGGTGGCTTCGCTTCACATGATTCCGGGCTTCGAATTCTATGAGTTGTACGACAACGCCCGCCTGTTCAGCCAGATGGCCGAAGGCTTCAACAAGGTGGAAGTGGGTTGGTCGCTGTTGATCAGCGACGCCAACATGGACAAGGTCCTCAAGGAAATCCTCACCCGGATGGGCGCCCAAGGAACGGAAGGCGGAGAGGCAGTGGTGCTCATGGGACACGGCACCCGCCACCCCAGCGATGCCATCTACAGCGCCATGATGTACAAGGCCCAGAAAACAGACCCCAATGTGTTCGTGGGCACAGTGGAAGGCTCACCCTTATTTGAGGAAATCAAAGAGCGACTAGTTCAGAAGAAGATCAAGAAAGCCTATTTCATCCCCTTCATGACCGTGGCCGGCGAACATGCCATGAACGACATGGCCGGCGATGAACCCGACTCCAAGAAGAGCCAGTTGGCCAAGGCGGGCATCGAAAGCATTCCGGTGATGAATTGCTTGGCTGAGTACGACGCCATCGCCGACATGTGGGTCGAGCAGTTGAAGGCGACCATGCCCATCTGCAATAACGGCAAGCAATGGCGGCGGCGCCGCAGCCGATTACCGTGTTCGAGTGCACCTCCCAGCAGGATGGCCAGGAGGATCGTCAGCTCAAGTTCCCGGTGACTTTTTCCGTGTCCAGGATTTGTATCCGATTGCCAGTTGCAGGGCCGAAAAAAGTCGCCTGTCATGATGGGATTTTTCCTCGCGGTGCTCGTCAACTGACGAAAAAGGTGCCTGCCTTCCCGGAACTGCCCAATCAGGCCACCGCGGTTGTCAATCCGCCACCGGCAGCACCAGCATCCCGTCCAGCCGGTCGAGTAGAGTCCCCCTAGAGAGGTGGAGAAGCTCCTTTCCTGTCTCTAGGGTGCTCAGGATCGTCCTGCCGATGATGTATCTTTGTTCGGGGCAGTTGTCGGGCTTGTAGCGAAGCGCCCAGATGGTATGGAGGACGACCGGCTTATCGTCGCGTAGACCGGCGTACAGCATGATGTGGCCTGGATGGTGGAGCAGGGTTCGGAAGGGAATCCCCAACTCGTGGATGCGCTTTTCCTTGTCAACGGCGGAAAGTCCCGCCAGCGACACCAACGGTCCCGCATTGATCTGCCTGGACGAATTACGCGGCAGCCAGATGCCGAAGGCGAGCAGGAAATCCCTGGTGGTGGCCGAGCAGTCGCGGTTGCGGTACATCTCGCCCCATCCGTACGGCGTCTTGAGCAGTTCGTTGCCGATATCGGCCACGGCTTGGGGAGCAAACAGCAACGGATGGCGGCGGGCGTCGGCCTTAGCGATGCGGGCCGTGGCGAAAACGGCGTGGCGGTCGTCGGCGCCAATTGCCGCCTCAACCACCCAGTGGTCCTGCTCCTCCTTGACCAGCGGATAGAGCGTGCCGATCTTCGGCTGGGGCAGGATTTTGCCCTCTCCAGTCCGTACTTGCGCGAAATCTTTGACCACCACCAGATGCTCCGCCGTAAGCAGCCGGTCACGCAGGGCGGCATCGGCGAGCCGGACGGCATCGGGCTCCACCCAGCCGTTGGCGTAGGAGGTTTCGATGTAGAGCCAGGCCCCGTCTTTGCTGGCATGGAGGATGCGGACCGGTTCGTTGGGCTTGATTTCGGTGAACTGGAGCTGGTCGAAGGGCGCGTCGTCCGGCGCTTCGTAAAACGGCCTGTTGGTGGGCAGGACCCGCACGAAGGTGGGCTTGACCACGATGGCCGGCTGATTGATCGAAGGCAAATGCTCCATGTCGGCCAGGGCCAGCAGCGACCGCATGCGCACCGGGTCAACAGGTAGCCTGTTTTCGCCGTACCAGGTCCCGGCCGCCAACTGTTCAATCCCCCCGGCCGCCGTCTGGATATTGAACAGTGGTTCGGCCGTGGTCCAGGGCGCGAAGTGGCGCCGATCGAACTGCTGCTTGAGTCGGCGCCTGTCCCCCTCATCCATCGGCTGGCTTAAGGTCTCGGCCAAGGACTTGATATCCTGGGCAATGGCGCGGATATCCTCAAGGGGCGCCCTTTGCTCCGCCGCATCCGGACAAGCTTCCTGGACGGGAACGGTTTGTTGCGGCTCCTGACGGACAAGGCTCCCGCCGAACAGGAAAATGCACCCGGCAGTGGTTGCCGCGGTGATGGCGACTAGGATGCAGTTGCTTTGCAATCGACTCATGGTATTATCGTTTGTGCAAAGGGAACGACGGTGCCGGGCTCCTGCCGGACGGGAAGGTTTGCGCTGGGAGCCCGTCCGAGCTTTGGCCGCAGCTTTTCCGCTGGTTTGTATGGAAATGTAACCACTTTTAGGGAGAATGCGCCGTGAAAAAATTCATATATCTGGTCATGATTCTCCTGGGCGCCCTGTTAGGCCAGGGTGCTTTCGCCGCTGACTGCATCCAGGGAGAGGCAACCCGTATTTGGGTCGTCCCCCGGGCGATCAAGCCCGGCGTGCCGGTCAAGGTCATGGCGGTCTCCACCGCCAGCCCTATCGCCGGGATGTTCCTGACCGATCCGCAGGGCGCAACCAGGGACTTGCCGGTAACGGTGAGCACGGGCGGCATGCCGTGGTGGGGCATAGTGGAGATCGATCACTTGCCGGACAGTGGCCACTACCAGGTGGAAGCGCGTGCAAACGACGATTCGTCGGCCTGCCAGGAATTGTATCTCGACGCCGTCAATCGGGACAAACCGGTCTGGGACGAAGCGCATGAGGCTTTTTTCGCAGCCTGGATCGAGCATCTGTTCGACGGGTCGGTTGATCAAGACTTGAGTTTTTCGTCTCTGGAGCCGGTGCTGCGCGATCCCGAGCGCAACTTCCTCTATGATTCCCTGGGTACACATGAAGACAAGAACCTGCCCGCCACCCCTGACTGCGCCGATTTCCCCTATTTTCTCCGCAGCTATTTTGCCTGGAAAAATGGTCTGCCGTTCAGCTATCGGTTTTGCAATCGCGGCTCGGCGACCAAGCCGCCCACCTGCGCTGCCGCCATCATCAACACCGATTTCGTGCGACAGCCGGCATCGGCGGCGGTTTTCAGGACGGTGAGCGCCCGGATGATGGATGCGGTGCAGTCGGGCAACGGCCGCACCGGACTTGCCAGCCAGGAAACTGATTTCTATCCCGTGCCCCTGCGGCGCGAGACGCTTTGGCCGGGAACCATATACGCCGATCCCTATGGGCATATACTCGTGGTGGCGAAATGGGTCGACCAAGGGGCCGATGCGCCGGGCATCCTGTTCGCGGTCGATGCCCAGCCGGACAATTCCGTCGCCAGAAAAAGATTTTGGGAAGGTACCTTCCTGTTTGCCCGGGTTGCCAGCTCCAATCCCGGCTTCAAGGCATTCCGGCCTCTTGCCGGCAACAACCGGCTGTTGACCAACAGCGAGTTGTCGAACTATTCGCTGGAACAGGGCGAGTTGACGCCCGAGGCATTTTACGCGCAGATGTATGCCTTGATTAATCCCGAGGGACTGGATGCCAAACAGGCCTATGAAGCGGCGTTGACCGCCCTGGTGGAACAACTGGAGACGCGGGTCAAGTCGATAGATAACGGCGAGGCCCGTTTTCGCAAAAACAGCGCCACCATTGCCATGCCGCAGGGGGTGGCCATCTTCGAAACCATCGGCCCCTGGGAAGATTATTCCACCCCATCGCGGGACATGCGGCTGATCATTGCCATGAACGTACTCATCGATTTTCCCCAGAAGGTGCGAAACTACCCAGAATTGTTCCAGTTGACCGCCGAGCAGGCCCAGCAGGCCAGCAAGGAGATCGAACAGCTGCATGCGCAGCTGACAGCGGAACGGACAATTCACTACACCCGCACCAACGGCAAAGAATGGGAACTGACCGTCGCTGATGTGCTGGCGCGCAAGCCGGCCTTTGAGATGGGGTATAATCCCAACGACTGCGCCGAGATCCGCTGGGGGGCGGCGTCGGGAAGCGAAGAGTACGCATCGTGTCGGCGGCATGCCCCGGCGGCGCAGATCAGACAGATGCAGATGGTGCGTGACTGGTTCCGGGAAGCGATGCGGCCGCCCCGTTGAGACGGGGCGCACGGATTGCCGCCATTCTTTTTTTTTACAGAACAACAAAACTCTCACGCCGGGGTGACAGGATGCAAGGCCATGCAGACCCCTGGCCCGAGGGGGATAAAACACCGGCCAAGAGGAGGAGGGTGAAAGTTCAGGAGCAGTTGGTGCGCATCATGATTTCACGCCTTCAGCATCGCATGGTGACGCTGATGATCAAGCTCTGGCAGATGCATGGAGGGCATCATTGACGAACAAACCGGCGCGCGGTTGACCGATTCGATCGGTGTCGCCCGGTCGACTGGCAGCGGGCCGCCCGCTATGCCTTTATAATCGCGATCAGCTGTCTGGTGATCGCGGTGGGATCGGTCCTGACCGACCGGCTGCTGATGGAGCTGCTGGAGCGTATCTTCGAGACTCCACCCCTTGTGAAATGCGGGTTTTTCGCGGCCGTGACCACCGGTTTTTTTTGGTTTGGGCTTTTTCTCCGCAGAAAGTATCCGCACCGCACCTACAGCAACGAAGCCGTCTTTTTTTCGGGGTTCTGTCCCTGGCGGTGACCGTGTTCTTTCTCGGCGTGGCCTTTGGCAGCGGAACCGGACGCTTTTCGGTGCCGTTCTTGATCGCCACGATTCTGTATGCCTTGCTGGGCCTGGATGGGCGCCGAGACCGGTTACATCTCGGGCTACGGCATGTATTTCCTGGGTATGAATTATCCGCTCCGCTTTGTCCTGTTCGGAGCCATGTTGACCGGCCTGGGGGGGTGTCGGGCCAGCACGTCCTGCGCCGTAAAGGCGGGACAACCTTGATCAACCGCCTGTTTACGATGTCGCCCCAGACCAAGGTCATCGGCCTTCTGTACCTGTTTGTTGCGCTCTGGTTCATGTCGATCTTCGGCAACTACGGCGACCCCGATCTCTGGTATCGTGCCCGGCAGTACCAACTCCTCCACTGGTCGTTACTGCCCGGCGCCGTTGCGGTCGCGGCCATTTGGTATGGCCTCAGACACGATGACGGCGTGATGCGCGGCTTTGGCCTGACCTTTCTGTTCATAAACCTGTACACTCGATTTTTCGAGTAGTTCTGGAACGCGACCCACAAGGCGATCTTTTTCGCGGTGCTCGCGGTCAGCTACTGTTATCTGGGCCGCCGAGCCGAAACGATTTGGCGCCTCGGAGAACACCGATTGCCGCCCAGCGCAGATGCTGATGCGCTGCCGCCGCAACCTCGAGGCGGGCGCGACTGACGGTGGCTGGCGGATCAGGGGTTGCTGTCTACTGGGGAATCCGGTTACTATGGACGCTTTGTCGCCACTAAAGCGTTATGGGCGTTTTTTCTTCCAACCTTTTGTTGCCCTGCCATGACTCCAGCGATCAATGCGGCCAGGAAGGCCGGCATCCCCTATCGGATGCATGCATATGACCACGATTCCGGCTCGGTAGCCTATGGCGAGGAAGCGGCCCATAAGCTGCAAGTTGAGCCTGACCGGGTCTTCAAGACCCTGGTGGTCGAGATCGACAACCGACAGTTTGCAGCCGGGATCGTACCTGTCTCGCGTCAGTTGGATCTCAAGCTCATGGCCAAAACTCTGGGCGCGAAGAAAGCGGCTCTGGCCACGGCGCACGACGCCGAGCGGATGACCGGATACGTGCTGGGAGGGATCAGCCCTTTGGGGCAGAAAAGACGACTGGCAACGATCATCGATGCCTCGGCCGCCGCCTTTGCGACCATCTTCGTCAGCGCCGGCCGCCGGGGACTGGAATTGGAGCTTGCCCCGGCCGATTTGGGCCGCCTGACCAAGGCCCAGTTCTCGGCGATCGGTAAAGAGGCGACTGGCACAACCTCCCGGACAACGGGTGCTTCCGGAGAAATTTGACTAAAACTTCAAATTGTTACAAGTGAATGAACCAAGAAAAAGCGCGATGCGGATGGTGCGGAACCGATCCCCTGTACGTTGTCTACCACGATACCGAATGGGGTGTGCCGGTGCATGATGACCGGCTCCTGTTTGAATTCCTCGTGCTCGAAGGAGCCCAGGCTGGCTTGAGCTGGCTGACCATTTTGCGCAAAAGAGAAAACTACCGCCAAGCCCTAGAGAATTTTGCCTGCGAGCGCCTGGCCGGGTATACTGAAGATGACGTCGCCCGCCTGATGGCCGACCCCGGAATAGTCCGCAACCGGCTCAAGATCGCCTCGACGATCAAGAACGCGCGCGGCGTTCTGACCATCAAGGAGGAGTTCGGCTCCCTCGACGCCTTTTTCTGGCGGTATGTGGACGGGGCGCCGGTACGGAATCGATGGCAGCGCCTTTCGGAGGTTCCGGCGCGGACGCGGTTGTCGGATCTGATGAGCAGGGATTTGAAAAAAAGAGGGTTTAGTTTTGTCGGCTCGACCATCTGCTATGCCTTCATGCAGGCCGTCGGTATGGTCAACGACCACCTGACCGGCTGCTTCCGCCGCCGGGAAGTTGCCCGTCTCGGCTAACATGTCGCATCATCCCGTTTTCTTTCACCATCGCAGGAGGAGACCATGATCACCACCATTACGGAATTCGAACTTGCCCAGCCGCTTTCGCGTGCGCAGGCCAGGGAGATCTTTCTGAGCACCGCGCCCAAGTACCAGGGCATGCCCGGCTTGATCAGGAAATACTACTTTATCAACCAGGAGGGTACCAGGACGGGCGGCGTCTATCTCTGGCAATCCCGTAAGGATGCGGACCGCATGTATACCGATGAATGGAAGGCGTTCGTCCGCGGCAAATACGGCGTCGAGCCTAGGGTCAGCTACCTGGAGACGCCGGTGGTGGTCGACAATGGCATCAACCAGATCATTGCCGACGATTGAGGCCTCACACCCGGCGCGGTCCGCCGTGGAGTGCGGCCCCTGCCGACCGGGTCGGAGCAGAAGAGATATGGTATGAACAATATTCAAGAAAAGGATTGGGCAGAGGAAAGCTGGCACGGCCATACCGGCATGGATAGCTCCGACGATTACTGCAGCGCCCCGCCGGAAACCGGGCCGGTATCCGACGACGAGGTCCAGCAGGAGCCCGGCGACGGCAGCGGCGAATAACCCGCCGGGCAGCTCAGTCCTTGATTTTTCAGGGGTGTCCGGCCCTCCTCCCCCCCCAAAAAAAAACAAAACATGCCCATCGGCAAGACGTTCTGGCTGGCTCCGGGCACGGTGCGTCGCCTCTTTGGCTTACAGGCGAAAGTCGCCTGAACGTTCGGGCTGGCAGGTGACTTCCTCGATCCGGACCCGCACCACCCCTCCTCCCGGCTTCGGCCACTCGATTTCATCCCCTTGGGAAAGGCCCAGCAGAGCGCTGCCCACCGGGGCGAGGATGGAAATTGACATGCCCTTGGCATCCATGTGCTGGGGATAGACCAGTTGCAGGCAAAACTCCTCCTGCGAGGGGGCGATCTTGAAATGGACGGTCGAATTCATGGTCACCACATTGGGCGGCATGTCTTTTGGTTCCCGGATTTCGGCGCGGTCCAGTTCTTCTTCCAGTTCATCCCGACAGGGGAACGAATTGGACGGCAAGGAGGCCAAAAGGGCCTCCAATCTTTCGGCATCCAAGGTAGAGATGATGATGTTTGGTTTTGCGATTTCTTTCTTAGTCATGATGCACTCAATCGGTGGAAATGTCCGGGCGGTAAAGTAAAGTCACCCAAAAATGCTGCCCCCAGCACCGTTTCTTCACATGGAGAAATTCCTCAAATATCTTCCGGGAACTCCGACCCTTCACCCGTCTCATGATCGTTGATGGCGAAACATCCGGAGGCGCTGACGCCAAAATATGGA
>Ga0123354_10004270_pt1 | contig 20184 bp, 12 predicted proteins | sample TergutLab28metaG_2_FD_97872 | JGI IMG/M metagenome (GOLD analysis project Ga0123354, IMG submission 97872) | Labiotermes labralis P4 segment gut microbial communities from Petit-Saut dam, French Guiana - Lab288 P4 | ecosystem: Host-associated > Arthropoda: Insects > Digestive system > Gut ...
AACTCTTATAGCAGAGTTATATATAATATATATATTATATATAACTCTTATAGCAAGAAAGTTGTCAAAACCTGATGATGGCCGTATGGGTCGAAACATGTAGTTCTCTATTGCTAATAAATTATATATAATTATATATAACTCTTATAGTATGAAAGATGTCAAAACCGCTATAGGCCGAAACCTCTAATATATATTATATATAAATCTTATAGCAAGAAAGTTGTCAAAACCTGATGATGGCCGTATGGGTCTAAACATGTAGTTCTCTATTGCTAATAAATTATATATAACTCTTATAGCATGAAAGATGTCAAAACCGCTATAGGCCGAAACCTCTAATATATATTATATATAAATCTTATAGCAAGAAAGTTGTCAAAACCTGATGATGACCGCTATAGGCTGAAACATGTAGTTTTCTATTGCTAATAAAAACCATCACTTAGCCATATATTCATAGTTGTGTTTTTGACTGAATTTACCTCACCTTATATTGCATTACCATATCTGTGTTGGTACTGACAGCAAGAACATGAATTTTTTAATCTATGTAACTAATGCGTCAGTGTGAACGCCAGTGCCCAGATTGTGAATTATGAAATGTAACACGAAACTTGCTTCGTTTGGCATGGAACTAGTGACCCGAACCACAGTGGGCCGGTGTTGACATCTCCGTATTATAACCGGTATATGATGTTTAATTCCTTTATTAAGAGTCAAAAATTGTACATTTGGTAGATAGGTCAGATTTGTTTAAAATTAGTAATTTAGTTTATGATGGAAGGGAAATTGTAAGGAGTCTGTATAACAAGGACAGAGAGTTTTATGGCAGGTACAGTGAGCTGGCAGTTTCGATGTTTGTCAGTGTCAAATTGATGACTTAGGGGAACGTTTTGGAACAACTGACATTGTAAACTTTGGCAGCTTTTGGACATCTTAAATCTTGCTAGGAAGATTTACAATATTTAGCACGCTTGCACATTAAGAGAAATCAGTAAGACGCGTGAAGAAGTTAACAAGGGTGACGACAATGAAACAACGTTATATAAATGAAAGCCAATGGTGTTAAAGTATTCAAATATTTTACTTTTGGACTTATTAGGAAGCAGAGAAATTTAACATTTTAGCTAATCGGGAACAGTAAGAATATTCAAGGAGGGGGGGGGTTTGAACTTGAAGCTTACGACTTTCGAAAACCTAACTCAAGCAAGAGTCTGTTTTATACCCTGGAAGTGTCAAGTTGTGTGCGTGATACCGAGGCTAGTAGTGCACACATTTTTCAAAAGCTCATCCATGCATCCAACACATCTGTAAATTCCAATAATCGTGAAATAATATAAATAAAATGAATGGTGTCCAGTTACTTATAAAATTACTCTTCCACCACCTAGAACACTTAGATTCCCTGAGAGAAAGACATGCAAACCGACTGATGAGCTGGGTGGGTTGTTTTATGGAGGACAACAACGTATGAATGTACGAAAGTACGATATACTAACTGCAAGCGCCACAGAGGATAGTGCAGTGGAATTCACCTTTTAGAGATTAACCCTAATCTGCTTCATATAAGGAATCAGTCCGCACCGCGCTGTAAACACTTTCCACCACGGTTATAAAAACCAATCATTTTAATGATTTATAAAGCAAAAATCGTTGTTCTGAGATACGTACAAAACACTCAACGCAAAGCGAGCACCGTGTAGACTTTTGAATGTTAAACCTAATGGTACGTAAAAGAACCGCTAGGCATTAATAGGTTAATAAAGACTACTCCAGAATATTCCTTTTAAAAGGCTTTCGCACAAATGAATACGAAGATGAATTAAGGTGAGATAGGTCGATCAAGGAAATACTGCAAGGCCAATAAAAGTGAATTTGAAGAAACTCCAAATATGCTACCAATTACTTCTGTAAAGGCATCAAATGAGATAATTCAGTGTTAAGTTTTCTTTTTCTTTTCTCTCTTTTCTTTCTTTCTTCCTTTCTTCTTACTCTTCTACTGCTCCTCTTGCTCTTCTTTGTATCAGAAGTAATTCTGGTACATCTAATCCTCTCAGCATTCTGTTCGTTTCGTTGTCATGAACAGTAATTCAGTTGCTATAGTGGAAATATTTCCTACATTTACGGCCATAAAAACACGATAATTGGAACCGATTTTCTGAACGCGGTGGGCCGGATGGTATTATTTTAAGATGTCCTCGATAGCAAGTTTTGGATTACATCTGGGTGAATCCTTGTAACGAAAAATATGGAGGGCACTAAGTGTATACTACTCAAGTGAATCTTCAAAAAAATATCTACACTGCAACTTTTTCTAGAATCTCAGTATCGCAGCTGCTTCCCCCATGGTCTCTTGCGTGTGGTTCGGTTCTATTACTGGGAATCGTAACTGAGCAAATTTCAGTTATCAGGCCATGCTGTTCTTTCTCGCAGACACTCACAGTCTGCCCACCTCATTCCATGCAAATTCACACATTTTCTCCAAGTTTCCACGTGGGGAGTGGAGTGTCTTTGAAGTCACTGCTTGTATTTTAAGCTCGTGGTTCCGTGCATCATAAGTCTATATAAATGAAAATCCAACTAGTCGCAACAGTACGCAGTCTGATTTATTTTACTGCAAAATCACTCTACATGTTTCGGGTGTCCACCGCACCCATCATCAGAAGTACTAAAAACTGTAACCGCAGCCTCCGTTACAGGTCATAATATCGGTACAGCTACTTCCCTCCAACGTGGCCACGTTGGAGGTTAGTAGCTGTATCGATATTATGACCTGTACCGAAAAAGTGTAGAGTGATTTTGCAGTAAAATAAATCAGACTGTGTACTGTTGCATCTAGTTGGATTTTCATTACTATAGCAATTCTTGTATCACCACGTTGTTTGCACAGTGCTATTCAAAAAGAATCGAACACTGTCAAAAATACACGACATAGTAACTAAGTACCACATGAACACCCAGTATGCACCAAATTGTGGAACTACCGTAAATTTTTTTTTTTTTTTTTTTTTTTTTACAATTTTCGGGTTTGAAAATTTTACGCATTTCCACCACAATTGGGCACCAGTGTTCATCCAGGCGACTGTGGTGTTCAGTACTTCTTGAATCATGCTGCATTTTTGACTAGGCCTATTTCTGTTTCTAGTTTTATTTCCCAGTGACGTGGGCTTCATCTCAACACGGCCTCTTTTTAAACATAAACAAACTTTGTTTCCTACACAGGCAATTCAGTGTGACATGAAAGACGTATTCGCCGTGCAGCTCTTTCCCGGAGGAAGGAACCCTGCTGACTGTCCAGTCTAATATTCGAACAAGGGCCATGTTACGGTACAACGCAATGTACTGGGCTTAACAATGCAACAAGAAAACGGAAACCAAACTCCTTTCCTAAAACACCTTGCAATTAACACTAACCATTCCCCGCCCATTCCCCTTTTCCGCGACGTAACTCAACCATACATGCTTCATGCCCACCCAATTTTTTTTTGAGTTCCGTCGTCAGCAAAAGTAAACAGCAGTGTGAACCGTGCTAACATACCACGCAGCACACTGAGGAGGGGTCAGAAAAAGAAACACAAGTCTCTTCTAGCTTCTGTTGTCTCTACTGCTGCTGCTGCTGCTGCTTGGGCTAATTTCCATACGTTGAATATTTATTTTCATTCTCTGTGCGTTTGTCGTTTCTCAGTCGTCGTTTATTCTCCACAGTCTTTACTTTCAGCTTCATACTTCTTATTATTACAAAAGATAAAAGACTTTGGTGGCTTGTGTGCTATGATAATGGCTGGGGTGTGAACTTTAAACTTTTCAGTCCTTCCGGTATCATGACGTTCCCGCAGGGTGGAACGGTGGCCAAGTGTTGCCCGTGTAAGTTAAAAGAAATTAAAGGGAACTGCCACAAATAAAAGGACTTGCAAGTCTATACACAGGACGAGGTACAAAGCGAGACTCATGGAGCACGTTTCAGACTTGACAGGTGTTCATATACTCAAGATGTGTAACCCGTTATTAAATTCTGTGAAATTAACGAACATCTAAAGGAATAATTTTTGTTCTACCTACCAGGCGTCTTTACCCTGGATTTACCCTGATATCGATCAATCAAGAAATAATTTCTTAGGATTCTTAACTGAATTTAATTTTTTTATTTTTTGTTTTCCATCCCGAAGTGATAACATAAAAATACAACACATCAGTTGATAACACAACACAGTATTTGTATATGAAAATAATGTATTTTGTCAGGGCGACATGTTTCGGCCTTATAAGGTCATCCTCAGGCCCTCCAAGAAGACAGATCCAAGAGTTGTTTATGTTTCAATGCACTGTGGGATCCCAAATGCTTACAAGTTTTTGTTAGAGAAGTGTAAAATACATAAGCTTGTAAGCATTTGGGATCCCACAGTGCATTGAAACATAAACAACTCTTGGATCTGTCTTCTTGGAGGGCCTGAGGCTGACCTTATAAGGTCGAAACATGTCGCCCTGACAAAATACACTACTTTTGAATTTAATCTGCATGGCGTCTAGCACACAGCGGGACCCACCTCGTCACTGAGAAGGATGACTGAAGTGTTAAAACACAGCAACATCGTGTCTGACAAAGATTTGGAAGGCGTGGCAAACACCAAAAACGTTTCACACAAAAGATGGCGGTAGTGTTCTTAAGGAAACACTGAACTCCATGGATTGCATGCCTTCCTGAGAAGCTAACAGCTCTTCGAATATTATGTTAAACATATCCGTGCATTAATCGATACTTATATAAGACCCAAATATGCAGAATATATATACATATATGTATGTATATAATTTTAAAATACATCTCCAACATGTTTCGACCCTCCTCGAGTCATCTTCAGGGACTGCACATCAATTACATATATAAAACATGTTTTGTGTAGATAAATTAAGCTTAAATTAGGTTTTGATGTTGTTACATGGCTTGAAGGGTTACAGTACAGACATGCATTTAACGAAGCATTCCGTATGCAGTGGTTCTTATAAATGTACAGGCCTACAAATATTCATATCGCAGGAGCACCTTGTGTATGGTTTCCCCGCTGTGTTTATACCTTACTCACTAACAGACTATCTTGTGTTCGGTGTCTATGTTCAAACATTACGAATGCCATAATTGTTGTTATTTTAGACTTATGATATTGTCGCATATCGTGCTGAAGCTGGTAGCGATGTGTGACAAAACGTGAGATGCACGCTGGGTTTGACGAAAACATCTAAAAAATGAAATTAGGTTTTGTGTGTTATTACGTTGCACCTTTCGGAAGCCTTCAGTCTGTGTGTAATGACATGTATTTGCATTGCAGCCCGCTTCTGGCAGTGCCTGTACATTCTGGATTATGAAGTACTGACAGTTAACTGCTTACTTAACAATTATTCAATCTGTTTGCAAACTGGAACTACTTTTATGGTTGGATTAAAATTTTTCAAGTTAGAAGGCTGAAATTACAGTTTTCTACTTAGTAGGAGGAAGAAGACAAGGAATTGCCACTACATGCTGCATAACAACACAGAAGAGCGCAGTTCTCATATACTTCGCGGCGGAAGCCTGAAATCACTCCTATTAGTAGGACGATGTAAAGACGTGTAGTTATTATATTGTTGAAGGTTGTAAGAGAGTCTTTCGAATAGAGATTAGGTGCAAAAATATGGAAGAACCTTCGAAAAGAAGGCCTGAGTAATCTCTCCCCTACCTACCTATGCAGACTCGGAATACAGACGTCTGATTTAGTCGAGAGCACGGAACTCGACCGCCTGCTATGGGAGGCGCTGTCACATTACCGCCTCCAATGAAACGTCACTGTCGTCTTTTTTTAAAAGATGACCTGAACGCCAAGAGAAATACACAGTGAATTTAACTACGTCCTGGTAACACTGAAAATTATTTTGTAAAAGCCTTTATCTTAATTAGTCATAGCCTGTATGCCTACAAAACAAGGTGCAGAAAGTTCAGACTCTCTTATGTCTCTCAGGCCACGGTTAAGATAGTATCCGCGAAATGGTACAATTCCCTGTGGATACGAATGAACTCTGAACGTATTTGAAATTAGACAAGAGTAAAGGTAGTGCAAGTTGTGGAATATACAGAAGAGGCATTCGCAAAGTACAACCGACAAGATGCAACGTTCCACAATTTATTTATTTCTGTAGGACGCTCTACGTGTTTCAGACGGTCCGGTCCTTCCGTCCATCATCAGAAGCTCAAAACTGCACATATAGCGTCAGGTGTTTGTTAGACCGATACCTGACGCTGTATGTGCAGTTTTGAGCTTCTGATGATGGACGGAAAAACCGTCCGAAATATGTAGAGCGTTACTCAATTATTACACCAACCACTGCACATATATAAAATTTATACATTAAAACATTTCTGTAAGACGCTCTACATATTTTCATTGTTACACCGTGCATGTTGTCGAGTTACTCAATTATTACACCAACCACTGCACATATACAAAATTTATACATTAAAACATTAAAAACGCTCCGACATGTTTCGGTCCTAAGACCATCCTCAATGTGTAAATTTTATAAGTTTTATACAGTATATGTGCAGTGGTTGGTGTAATAATTGAGTAACTCGACAACATGCACGGTGTAACAATGAAAATATGTAGAGCGTCTTACAGAAATAAATAAATTGTGAAACGTTGCATCTTGTTGGTTGTACTCTGCGAATATATTAGCGATGCACGGACCTATGAATGTTAAAAATACAGAAGACGCTCGGCCTCAAGAAGTATATTAAACATTTATGACAATCCAAATGCCATCATTCTGTTCTACACTAGGAGAAAGGCCTTGGAATTATGAACAAGCGTGGCAGTGAGCATGCTTGCGGGCTCCAGGGTAGGAATTGCGTAGACCGGAGGTGCGGGTAGCAGGAAACGAGAATTTTAAGCCGACAGCGTGAAGAAAGCTTTAATTCGCATTATTTCGTGTGACACATTAACGCTGGAAATGTCGTATTTGAAGGGAGAATTGTTAAACGGTGATATTAACATGACGTAACAGCAAACAGAAGTGCGGAGTGAAGTAGATTACTCTCCGTATCTTTTACTGGAGTATAACTCTTTTCCAGTACTGGCTATGATCCAAAAGACGATGAGCCTATTTTTACGGTTACTAAAGGACACTAGACGAACGTGGCGGTCGTGGGGCCGCTGGAACACAACCCCAGATTGAGGATCAGTCTGTGTGTGCCAGGATGGATATTTCTGCCCATTATACACACGAACATATGCGTGGATTTACGCGTACGAATGCATGGATTTTCCTCGTGGGAGCTGAACTAAAACGTTCCGAGCCTTATAAAAGCCAGGTTTTAATTGCCGCTTTCAGAAACGGCGACAAGCTGTTCTGAATCAGTTCAGTAGTCACTATCTCGCATCTTCCGTTTGAAAAATCTATTTCTTATTCTACACTCAAGCAGCCTCTTCTGGGTGAATCTAAATCCCAACAGTTATAGATCTGCTGTTATTGAAGTACTCTTTATGCCGTAATTATAGCGAAGCTGATTAACGTATGTTTATAGTGAGTGATCCCGTTAGAGGCCCGGTGTGGCCCAGGGGATGGGTAGAGGTACAGCTCTACTCTTCCATGACCGCAGCACTAGAAGGGGGTGAGTGGTCAGCAACACGCCCCGCGTATGTTTGTAAAGTTGGCAATTTTCTCTTTGAAATTAGGCCCGTTTAACAAAGCCTCCTCACACGCCCAATGTTTTGGAGTTCTCTAAGGCTAAGAAGCATGTTCAAGTCTGCCTCTTGTAATGAAGATGCAAGGTTATAGGGTGTGCAAAATGACAACAAACTATTGCGGGTTTGAAACATCAGCGCTGAATCTAGTTTCACGCTCTAACTGTCTTTATAAGATGAAAAAAGCACTGCGTTGTTAACAGCTGCGGACGTGAAGGGATCCCAATAATCCTGCCTAGAACAGAACACCAAAATGTAGCCAGCAGTCCATATCAGGCAACAATCCTGTAATACCGTAAGGACGAAACAGAGACGGAGACGGAGTTCAACTGCAATACTGGAGACGTCTCTTCGACTATGTCGTTCAATCCTTGCGCAGAAATTGGGCCGAGCACACGATCTGCATCTTATTGCGTAACATTCATATCTGGAAGTATAGGAGACCACAATTTGCGAACTGTCGACCGTTTGCCGGAGACATTTATATGGCAGTCACTGAGAAGTTTGTTACGTGAGCCGTGTTACTGTCGTGCCTGAAGTGACCGTAAATTTTCACTTTCGTTAATTCTTTGAATAACGTTGCCACAACTAGCCGAACGCAGCGGTAAGAATTTGTTTCTTTTACAGATATGGGCCCCATCATTTTGCGCGCTTACACTGCATACCAGACTCTGAATACTAGGCCCTGCAAAGGAACTTCATGAACTGCACGGGAATTTTGGAACGCCAACAGGCTTTTTCTGTCATTCTGCCTGTGTTCCCACGCATACTTAGTATTATGAACCATGCCTAACCCGAGAAAAGCATGATTTTCGGGTGCAAATGAACACACATTCTTCCACACAGAACCCCTCCGGCGCGCACAGTCCCCTTCACGTCACTCGCAACTCGTGACTAGAGGTCCATTTGCACCTTCAAGCTCAGTTCCTTACGCCTGTTAGAATATCACGTGTCGCAGGGCCATTCTCAATATGATACCAGACAAGCGCCAGGGATGTTTCCCACGGCGTTTTCCCGCAACCTCCAGCTGGCCAGATTGCGCCTTATTAGGCGCCTGCCTTATCGTGTTGCCTTCATTAGCTCACGTCAGCTGGAACATGAACTTCTTGTAATTGCATAACTCACCGCCACCTCTAAAGGTTTTCCCATATCAGTCAGTGGTGTTAAATGGCATGAGAAGGAAGTAGTCATTATGCTCTATATGGGCATATAGTTGTGGAGGCACAGCTCCATACATATAGGTGTGGAGGCACAGCTCCATACATTCCCTCAGACTAGTTGGAATTGAATACCTCACGCCCCCGTCGCTTCATCAAAGCGCAAAGTCCCGGGTACCCATTCGATAGGAGGCTAAGTGGGCCCTAGAGCTGGCCTGAACGCTACGTAGAAGAGAAAAACCTCACCCCCACAGGGATTCGAACCCCGGACCGTCCAGGCTGTAGCCTAATCACAGTACAATCCATGCTATATATATATTATAGAGTGTGTGTGTAGATTTCAACCGGAAATCTAAAGAGGGCGTACAGTGAAGTGTTTAAAACTGAAGTGGGTCATGAAGAAAAAAGTGTGGGATGTGGGCTGGATTCCACCGGCTCAGGAAGACTCCTGCAGTGAGCTGTTCTGAACAGCCCATTAGAACTTCGAGTTTCGCAAAAGGCATGGAATTTCGTAATGGTCTGAACGACTCTGTCTCAAGCACTGCTCCGTGGCATCAATAAAGGTATCTTTGTGCTCTTACCGGTACGCAGTACTGGAATCTCTCCCTCCCCCCCTCGCCGCCCTTCAGGAAGAGACTTGGGGAGAAAAAAGCAGGTTCCAAGTCGTCGACGTTGCTTTGTCACAATCACTACCCCTCTTCCTCTCTTCCTAAACAGCTTCGCAAGTTTCAAGTTTCTTATTATCAACAATTCAACATCAATTTGTGGGCCCGGTAGCTCAGTCGGTATAGCGACTGACTACGGGCTGGACGGTCCGGGATCGAATCCCGGTGGGGACGAGATTTTTCGCCCATCCAGACCGGCCCTGGGGCCCACGCAGCCTCCTGTAAAATGGGTACCGGGTCTTTCCTGGGTGTAAAGTGCGGCCGGAGCGTGCTGCTGACCACTCACCCCCTTCTAGTGTCGCGGTCATGGAAGAGTAGAGCTATACTTCTACCCACCCTCTGGGCCACACCGGGCCTGAAACAGGATCACTTTACCTTTACCTTCAACATCAGTTTCTTGTCCGACTTTTTTAACATTGGCTTACAAGACCATTAGATATTACTAAAAATGTCACTGAAATATGTGTCCGGTTCCCGCAGCTAGAGTTCGCAAATGTGTTCCCTGTTCCAACAGACAGTCTTTCAGATTAAAGACTGCAATACAAGTCAATACTTAAATCAATCAGTCATTCAGTCACTCTCTGTATAACATGTTTAGTTATTAGTCACGAATCACAATTTGTCGGGAACGCATTTCTGTCATACTGAACACACAAAGTACAAACATACACACTCCTCTACCGGTAATGGATCAAAGAACACAACTCCCGCACGTAATCACTCCATTAAATTGATGCGCATGAGTTAATCATTAATCTGAATGAAAACGGGTGAGATTTGTGACCGCTTCTGATTCAATTATCACTGGGGGTGGAATCACGATAAACGAAATGTCAGTTCTTTTCTCCCCCAAGACAAGAATTGGTTGGCCAATAACTTTGCGATTAATCTCCATTTGAAGGTTAATTTCGCACCGCGCAGTAAACATGATTCGCCTCGCTCATAAACCAGTCATTTTAAGGTGTATACGGATATAATAGTTTTGTTCAAATACTCACAACAGGACACACATATGCACTATGTTGACAGAACGCAGAATTCTTGAATGCTAAACCTGCTAATACACGAAGTAAATCTATGGGCTTCAGTACACTGTAAGACACACGTAACACCACCCACTGATTCTTGCAAATATTATCTTGGTTTTTGTCAGGTGCAATGCAATCGTTCAATATGAACCCACACAAGATGTCGAATATATTCCCACGACATTGTAGACCGAGAGATCAACAGATCACATGTTTGTTTCTGTACTTGGTTATCTTCAGAATTAAAAAACAGACGGCTGCATTGATCAAGAAGCCAGAGGCAGTAACATTGCACCGCTAAATAATAAGACTGGCGTCTCTCAAGCTCTTGTTGTTGCGAAGGTATCATTAGCTTCAGAAATTCAATCTCTAAACAAGGACCCATAGCGAACTCTCTTGTTCCGACAGTCGGTATAAGGTACGTTCTTATTCAGTAAGCCTGCATCAAGTCGTACTGTGACAGAAATTAAAACAATGAGTAACCACCGTACTATAAAAATTCCTTAAGACGTTTAGAAGCGACATTAACATACACGACTAAATTTGGAGATGAATTTCGGCGAATGCCTGCTACTTCAACACAGAGATGTTTGAATGGGCATGAAACTTTTCTGAGAAGAAGATAACAAAAAGATAAGACTCGCATTCCTTGGGAAGACTCTTCAGCGAATTGTTGGGCGTAAGGGGTAAGAGGAGGTACAGAGAAACCTGGATGGTTAGGATCTTCGTAATGTGTGCTTGCACCAGTTACTGGCGTAATATAAGACTACTAAAATTTTTTATCTCAGTATTTAACCAACTTCATGCACAAAATTTGTTTCACAATAAGTTTTATTTCCTGCCTCTACATGTTTCGAGCACATGTGCTCATCATCAGGAGGTCAAAATTGCATTACACAGCCTCTGGTATCATCACACATATAGGCATGAAATAAAACTTATTGTTAAACAAATTTTGTGCATCAAGTTGGTTAAATGCTAAGATAAAATACTGAGATGCACGGTCAGCAAAACGTCAAAAAAAAAAATAATAACAAATAAATAAAATTTTGTCTGTGAGAAATGGAATAATTTTTTCTACGTAACCGTACATAAATAACAAATATTTTAAAGCAATTCTGACATTTTAACCATTCAATGACTCTGCGGTTTAAATTCCAACTCTGCTCAGGACGGCGGGGTTTTAGATTTCCAGTGCCCTTAAATGCATTCACGAACGTAAGAGGCACCGAGGCCTGCGGCGTGTGAAGAATTATGGGTCCGTATAGTGCACCGAGGGTTGCACAGAAATGTTAATAAATAATTCAGTTCAGAAATTTAAAAAAAAGCCACCACTTACAGTAAATTATAACTACAGTTAGGACGCCGATTACTGTATTTCCCTTGTCGACACGTGTGCTAAACGTGTACGCCAGCAACAATCCGCACAGTAGCTGCACAGCCAGAAGACAACCACGTTTAATTTTACATCAGGCAGCATTAGGACTGGGTGACAATAATAATTCCACCGTTAGTGTCAGCAGAAAAATGAACGAAAGTAACTATTATACATATAAAACCACTTAAACTAGTGTGCATTTGAAGTGCAGAGTGGACAATGGGGGATTCCGCCGACTTGTGTAATATTTACCGACGGCCGGTGGGAAACGGACAAGTGCTGCTTCCACGACGCGGCATCCTAAAGTGACAAACGTCTGTCCAATATACCAGTCGTGGGGATTAGGCTCATCTTCGCGCTTACGTTTAGCATAACACTAATTGTAAAATAATTATCAATTAACTGGTGGTACGGCTGGAAGGAAAGACGAAAGACCTTCCCCTGCCACGCGCTACCAGAGTGCGGTAACTGACACTTCATCAGTTGTAGCGGGGCTGCCTGGGACGAGTTTAAGAACACTGCTGAATTTGCTGGTAACGGACAGCGTCTGGCCGCCATAAGCACAATCAGCCTATCGTGAACTCATTCTCACACAATTTCATCAGGCAAATTCGCAAAATTGCGAAAGGCGACTATTAATTAATTTCATCCTTCCGTCGGTCTGCGTACCTTGTCTTTCTGTCACCATGGAAAAACTCGGCTCCCACTGGACAGTTTTCGACGAAATTTTATACCTGAGGGCTTTTCTCGAAAATCTGCTGCGGAAGTTCGTTTACTTAAATCTAACAAGAACAGCAGGTACTATACCTGAAGACCTACGTACAATACAATGATGCCTCTCTCAGTTTGTCTGAGAATGAGAAATGATTCGGCAAAAATTGTACAGAAGAAACACACATTTTACTAACAGAAAGGTAAATATCAGTCATGAAACCACAACTATGGTAGTATGGATTTATGATGGTATTTAATAGCAAAACATAACTACATGTTTCGGCCAATAGCGGCCATCTTCAGGTTATTACAATACAATTACCTCACTATTAGTATTTTCTACACACAACGGGGATGACACACCTCAGAATTACACATTTTACGTTGAATAATTTTGTTTCCGAAAATCGTCCGTTTTATGGGATGTGGGAAAACATATTACAGCCAGACATGCCACAGATGACAACGGAGCATGCGCTTTGCATGCTGGATAATTAACTCAAGAACACACGCGCACACACACACACACACACACGCGTACGTACGTAATACTTAATTCTGATTTTTCTTGGCAAAAAATGGTTACACGAACGCACCACATTGTTAAGTTACACGTACATTGTCACTCGCAGTTCATTGTTACGTGTGCTGCGTACCAAAATACAGGATATTCTGACAAGACGCTGCGCAGCCCGGAGCAGACGCTGACACAGTGAAGACCACTTCACTTCTACAAAAATGTTCGTACTGTCATAACTATGCAAAGTGTGTCACCCGTCTGTGTTCACTTCAATATGACACCCATTATCATATGTTTTCGAATTTTAAGATCCGTCCTGTGGTCTTGTTCTGAAACGTCCTTAACATATTATGAGACTGTAATACAATAGTGTTATAATTTTTATGTTTACTACTTTGGGTACAATCGTAAAGTCTAAGGCAGAAGAATTAACAGTATTTCTTTTACCGAATCTGCCCCTGGGTCCGGTGAACGTCACCTGTATCACACTCTTTCAGAAAAAAAAATCGTTTTGCCAAATAACGACTTTACTCACAAGTCAGAGCAACAGTTGCACTCAACACTGTTCACGTCCTTTTCCTCAGTATAACAGTCTTTCCGTAACACGACGGTCTTGCCCCCGTTTTCTAAAACTGTTCCTTCAAGTCGTACGGTTCAATGACAGAAGCTAACAGTCGCAGGGCTGGTCAAGATATCCCTGTCTCTTATGAAGCCCTTTCATTAACTGCCTACAGCTGCCAGCCTCTCGATTCTACATGACAGAATACCATGAACCCACTGACTGTAGTCCATCCAGTCCAGACCCTCACACAACAGTTACGATACGCTTTAATATTATCCTACCATTATTTCCAAGTGCTATTTTTAATCCCGCCAAGTGTTCTTATTAATAGAGTATATACCGCTGTATTCCAGCTCGTTCTCTTCGGCTAATACATCCTCATATGTTCTGAAGTTCCTCATTAAGCATTACGTTCGCTGTCTTCAGTACAATGTGTCACGTCCTGACACTAAACACCTTCGATCAATGTTCTTCCCTTGGGGAGACAGGAGAGTTTGCACGTCCATACGATACATGTAAAACTGTAGTTTCGAATATGTTAGTTATATGACACTACAGTTATAAGCAGTATGCCACCTTACTCTTGCAGACCTATTCTTTAAGAGTTACAGGGCAATATACTGAGGATAAGAATCCAAGGTGAACAAAATACGAATCTCCTTTGTCTGGCATAATATAGGAAATGAACTTTCAGTCTGAAGATATAAAATGTGGATACCCCTTTTTTGACGACCATAGGGCCGTGCATCGTAATATATTTTTACATTCACTTTATAAATATATATTTCCGTCAACACAGCTATATAATAAAAACATAAGTTAAGGCGACATGTTTCGACTTAAAAAGTCATCATCAGAACCATGAAACTCTTTAGAGCGAGGCTGCGCGCATTTGCGATCCCAGATGGCTTACAATTTTTGCTGTGATTCGTACCATGTACATAACGTGACATATCTATTATACTATTGTAATTATATTTAGGGTTAAGTATGTGACGTTTGCTAATTTCCTGGGGCCGTTGTTCACTGATTGGGCTTCTGGTTGTTATGTCCTTTGTGGTTATATTGGTTCAAACCAACCAGATGCATCAATGTCTCAAGTTGATTTTATTGGAGTAACAATCTACGTGTTTCGGGCGGTCTTTCCGTCTATCATCAGGGGTTAAAGACTGTACATACTGCGAGAGGCATATGTCAAACAGATATTGCCGACTGCTTGCTAGCGGGAACGTTCCCGCTACCAAGCAGTCGGCAATATCTGCAAGCAGTATCTGATATATGCCTTTTACAATATGTACAGTCTTTAACTCCTGATGATGGACGGAAAGACCGTTCGAAACATGTAGAGTGTTACTTCAATAAAATAAATTTGAGACATTGATTCACCTGGTTGGTTTTGCTATAGCAATATAAACAGGAAGAAGTGGCTACCCCTCTTTTGTCAGCAGTTTCTGCACATGCCCTGTAGGAGTACGGGCGGCAGGAAACCTCGTCCCATATGGAGACTCCTAATATGGTTCTTTGAATGACGTCTCTTCAGCACCCACACACCAGAACACGTTCAGATGTGGTCGTTGCTGTAAGATATGGCTAAGTACTGCAGCCCTAATAAGCGGTACCAAATGAATCATTGTAGCTAATTTAATTCGCAGTTAACTGAAGAATAAGAACCTATAAGATGCTTCTTCTTTTTTATTATACTTATGATATGCTCAACATGTTTCGGGCACTTCTATGCCCATCATCAGGAGCTCACGACTATAGTGCTGATTACCACATGGGCCATCCGGTTCTTGGGTTGCTGTTTGTTGGAAGTTAGGTGCAGGCAGCCTGCCACGTAGAACTGCCCGAAACATGTTGAGCATATCATAAGTATAATAAAACAAGAAGTAGCATCTAGTTGGTTCTTATTCTTCAGTTATCACAACGATGCAGGTCCAATACACATTAAAAATTACTTCGCTGTTATTTAGCCACATGACTAATTATAGTTCATTATTCACGAAATGCCTCGGTACAAGAGTTATGTACGGGTTTTCGCATGATATTTTTGCGAATTGGTTCGTGAAGTGCGCAGTCCTAGACCACTGTACGGCTTACGTAGCGTCACGTAATGAAAATTTGTAAAATACGACATCGCCGCCAATTTGCTATTGCTGTAATTTCACACACGTGGTGTGTACTTGTAATTTATTTTACGGGGTCGTCAGAAATGGACAGATTACAGCGTCAAATGTGCGGATATCAGTGAGTAATGAACTGGGCAGGGGATGAAGGAATATCAATAGAACACACGCTGTAGATGTGGGAGTACTTTTTATTTTAATTACATGCACCATGGTCAACCGGAATTCAGTATCTATAGAAAACATCAGACTTTTTGTAGTCCTTTTTGGTACAGCGGCCACTGCAAACACAACCGACCCAAATCAAAATCTTCACTCAATTTAAAGACAATGCACAGTAAGTTAACGCCTACTGTGACGATTGCCAATTGTAAGTTGGTTGGCAACGACACGACACGACCAGTCAGTAGAACTCTATTAAGTACAGAGTAATTACAATAATAATTAAAATGTTCCCTTACGGCATGACCATTCGTTGATGTTTCACAATGCCTTTACAGCACATTTAAGTCTTTGATTACACTAAATTACATTCAGTGATTAATTCTTACTGCGTTGTAAACACAATCCAGTGCGGATGGAAAAACTAGTTAGTTAACGGTGTGTAGGGCACTGTTCGTTATTTGTTCTGAGTACCACATACAAACACAGATACACTGTGTGCAGAATGCAGAATTTCTTAGTACCACATAAAAACACAGATACACTCTGTGTGCAGAATGTAGAATTTCTTAATGTTAAACCTGATGATATGAAAAGAAAGCACTAGGCTTTAAAGTGCTATTTCCTTGAATCGAAAACATGAAGGTACACACATCAACACTCGAAACTCCAGTGGCCCAAATTTTAAAATTTTCAGACATGAGAAGTTTCTCCCCAGTTACTTTACCGACACCAACCAGCGCTCGTTACATATTATTGTGAAGAACGCTCATAACAATCATATGAAAACCATATGAAATTCCATTTTACTGGTCATTTTGGTGAATCATGAAAACGAAGTACCCCGGTAAAGACCTACGGTACGTAACAACGCGTGAAAAGGCGTGTACAGGTCCTTACAAAATCACATTCACAGAAAACGGTTCTGCAGATGCTTACATGAACGCAGAATTCATAGGAAACGAAAATGTATGGCTAAATCACTGGTTGGACCTGCAGGATATATGTACGTACATACGCATAGAAATGATCTAACGCTGCTGACTTTCATTGTTCCATTTAGTTTGAACTGCTCATTACCATCACTTAACTAAAGCGGTTAACCTTGATCCAAATTTGGAATCATTCCTATGACTACCTATGTCAGTTTCTGTACCTTGGAATGAAACACAAGCAACAAAAAATTCGGAAGCGGTAGTTGGCTTTCATGCACCTGCTTGGGTGGAAAACACCGGAGGAAGAAATCTTGCAGTGGGTGTTGCAAGTGAACTGATGCACATTCCAACCAATTGTGGTCAACATAAAATTAATTTACATTACGCTAAGAATACAAATTGATTAATTTTGACGTTCAGGTGACCGTGCATCGGGATAAATTCTTATAATAAAACCAACTGGATGCAATAATTTCTCAAATTTATTCTTGAAATGAAACCCTACATGTTTCGGGCAGTTCCTCTGTCCATCACCAGGAGATTTCACTGTACACACAGCAATGACATGTCATACAGGTTTGCTGACGGCTTGCGAGCAGGATCAGGACTCCGTTTCATTCCAAAAATAAATCTGAGAAATTAGTACATTTACTTGGTTTTATTATAATATAAAAATGCATACTGATGTCACAATCACATCACACACAGGCGCACTGTCCGACTGATAAAGAAATTCGGTAATTACGGACGAACAGGTTTTGCTAACTAACTAATTAACAACTTCCGTCAATGTGCAGTATTGAACTATCCGACGTTTCTTATTGGGCTATCCGACGTTTCGAAGTACAGTGTAGTGATCACACACGCTGAAACTTCACAATGTATTCAAAACACGGCGCGGCTAAACCCTTAAATCTGTAGTGACACATGACATGTGCAGGCCGCAAAAATATACGTACATTAACTGTAGTACAGGTACCTTCTGAGGCTTTTTTTTGGGGGGGGGGGGGGATTAAAATAGATTTCTGGCTCCCAGTGCATCCTTGAGGGTTGATCGAATTTCTAATGGCTAAAGTACGTATATCACTGGTAGAAATATCTGGAGCTCGTCAGTTTTTTTAAAATAGAAAACTTTTATTTTAGAAATTGCCTGTAAAATTAAATGATGGTGATGCCCAGTTTCATGCTACATGTACTGCCGTCTGCAACTCTCACTCCTGCAATAGACCTCGAAGCACTTATCCATTATTAGATGTACCGCCAAAGATTAACATAGAAAACCGAATTCTGTCCTCACAGCGCAATGTGTTTTCCACTTTGAGTCTTCCAATACACAGCGACTATCTCCTTATTCACCGACGAGCAGTCTTTATCTAACTGAAACACACTGTCGTCTGTGTGAGGTTCTGCACAAAATGAATTTTTATATATAATGTAGTTCCGTTTTTTAGCATTCAAGGGTTTAAACTACATTTCGACCTCATATCTTAGCCAAAAGGCCTTGCCGGCAATTGAAAGAAAAATTGGGTCTGTGCAGGTACTTAATTCGAATTATCATAATGAGCTCTTAGTATTACATTCATTATTCTGCGAAATTTAACAGCTTACTGGTTCGCCGGAACAAATGGGGATAGGCGTTCAAGGTACAGGATTTGTCTGTCCATCAGCAACCGACGGTTGCAGGAGGCAGCATACCATGCAGTCAGGATTACTGCTACTTCATCAGCAGCAAATTGCATCCAGCTCATTTAGACAATGGAAATAATGTACAAATAACGAATGTATCGTCACGTTCTAGAATGAAAACCGGCGTATTTGCTGGTACAATTTGGCCTATGTGGTAAAATTTCGGACTTGTTTTCGAGTGATGACCGCTTCAAATCTGGGGCGGAACGATGGATATTCGTTTTTTGGTGGTATTCCTCATGCCCGCCAGGCTAACACCGGAAGTGTGTTGCGTATGAGGCCTCGACTGTTGTCCTACATCCCTTCTATACCAATTATCACCCATTATTCTGTAATTCATCACTGTATAATCTAATCTGGTCTATATCGTTTTCATTTTACAACGCTGCGTTAAATCGAAAATAAGCGCCGAAATGGTCTATGCCTACCAGCTCTTGCTATCATATTAACAGGGCCAACTGAAACAACTTGTAGTCTGGGAGTCAAATGTGTACCCGCCGTAAGACCTCTCTGAACATTTGGAACTACGCTGCTAAAAACCGTAACTACAGACGAACAACAAACAGCTGATTCCCACCCCACCCTCCCCCCCATAAGAATTGATATATTCGATAAAATAACGTTAATCCAAGTCCAAGAAAGGCCTACCGAATCTTACCACTAGATATTATCGAACTTAGAGCGAAGAAGCGCTGTCCGGGGATAGTTAAATGGAGTGCGGCTTACTTTAGTCTGTCCAAGAAACAAGAACCACAGTGCACGAATATCGTAAAACACTGATCACAACACTGAACAAAAAAAAAAAGGGGGGACCCCGGGGGTCGGGGCGGAGGTTTCACGTACCCAGATTACATGCCCTGAAGTGGGGTCACCTGGAGTCGAGCAGTATCCTAACTGCGGTAACCCTTCTGGTCCACGCTTTACACACATTACATTCTCACATCGTGTACAGTAACATTTCAGCCCGGTTAAGCTACATACAACAGATCCACTCGATGGCCACGCCTGTCATGCACACCTACTCGGACATAATAAAGTGCGCACGTATTGGGTGGCACTTCATACAACGTAACAATTCGACTATCGCGATTTTCTGATCGATAATGTCTCTGCTTCACCGGAAACTTTCCTTTCCGCTTTTCTTCAGTAATAACGGTGTACGAAAGAAAAACTGCTTCTGGCTATATACCCAGGCAATTTTTCTTTCGTCCCGTTAGCTACCCTCGACATATCATAAAGCGTCGCGTCCGTGATGGATTATAACTACAGAATTCCTGAAAGCCAGACGTAACTACCTTCACTTCAATACTACCAACCATTAAAGATAAAATATAAACTACTGTGCTCCGAATTTAAAGCTCAGCTGACCGTGCATCGTGATAAATTCTTATAATAAAACCAACTAGATGCACTAAACTAAACTAAACTCCGTGGCCTTAGTCCGCACGCGAACTATACCGACAGAGCGGCCGCCGCCGTCGGCGAAGTTAGTGCCAACTTTTGCGGATAGAGGGGTGTCACGTGGTCAGCGCAACG
>Ga0123354_10004271_pt1 | contig 20182 bp, 16 predicted proteins | sample TergutLab28metaG_2_FD_97872 | JGI IMG/M metagenome (GOLD analysis project Ga0123354, IMG submission 97872) | Labiotermes labralis P4 segment gut microbial communities from Petit-Saut dam, French Guiana - Lab288 P4 | ecosystem: Host-associated > Arthropoda: Insects > Digestive system > Gut ...
AGTACAACTAACAGGTTACACTTCATTACGTGACTCAGTACAACTAACAGGTTACACTTCATTACGTGACTCAGTACAACTAACAGGTTACACTTCATTACGTGACTCAGTACAACTAACAGGCTTTCGTGTAACCTTGGCGAAAAGTGGGCTACTGCATACCTCCAAGGGCTTTGTGCAAACAGGAAGTAGGTTGCATTTCGTAATAAAGGACAGCTAAATCCGGCAGGATAGAAAAGCCATCTGCCGTCACTGACAGAAAATTCAGGGATATGGCTATGAAATCGTACATTACTGGCGCTGAGGCGAATCAGTATCGGAAAGTAAATCAAAAAGGCCATTTTGCTGTGGAGCATTTTATCCTTCGTATCATCCCAAGATTTTATCGTAAGATCTAAGGAATTCAAGCTAAACCCAATCATCAACAACAGCAAATCGAAAACTCTACACAGCCGTGAACACAAATTGAAAGTTGTGCCCTATGAAGTTAATAATTTTGGCGTTGACATAATCACGTGAAATTTAAGTTTTGCCTCAGAGGACGACGCTTTCACACAAGTAGCCGCGGCTGTGCAGTAAGACGCTACAAAAATGTTAAATAGTAACAGGTTACACATTTATATTATATAAAGGCAAAGGTCGCCCCATAACATGCCAATGGAGACACGGAGATGAAATAGAAGTACCACTCTACCCATATTCAACCTCGGTGCTAGATGTTGTTAAGTGGTCAACTCCACGCCCCTTTACCCCATGAAAGAAACCCGGTACTCATCGTACAGAAGGCTGGGTGGACGTCAGGAATGGTCTGAATAGATGTATAACAAAGAAAATATCTTATACCCGGTGGGATTCGAACCCCGAAACCTTCAGCCCGTAACGAATCGCTATAACGAATTCGCTATCCAGGTCTCAATACTATATAACAAAAGCATAATTTTTAAAATTCCCTGAAGGTAAGGCGGCAGGCAAGTTAACCAAGTGAACTCATTTCTCCCGAAGCCAACAATGGATCCATCCAAACAATCAAATGAGGCGACCAGCAAAACATCGTCCACTTCAATGATGTAACACGAGAGTTGACACACACGTAACTGACGACTGTTTTAGCACACAAACAAACTTAAATCAACACTAGTTTTTTTTTCTGTAAGGCCATTCTGTTATTATAACATTACCCCTTCTCCAGGGCAATACCCCTTAAACTGACCGCTCTTACGGTACTAGGAAGCTCCTCGCGATGTACGAATTACGAGCCGTAGTTTTCAGTGTCAGAAACAACAGACCACACTATAGCGTGTTTTCTCTGCAACATCCAGGACAAGTTACACAGTGAAGAAGGAACAGACTAGGAATATAACGAAAGCACTTGTTGCCTCGCAAACGCGTGTGGTTGCCTCCTGTCTAGAGTATTGATTTCATTCTCTGCGCTTCTCCATTTTGCGGTTGCCAAGTCAGTTACACTTGCACTTGTATTGTTTGCTCTCATCACGAACAATCGGCGTATTTCATCATAGGACCAACAGAAAGCTCGCTGTTTGATGCTCCTTACCAGTCCCCTGCGTTAAGTCGGATGTTACGCAAAGGAGGGGAAGCGCCTTTCGCAGCAACCAAACTAACGTAAGTATCTGTAGAGTTGCCTGACATCCAGGGGCCAGACCAAAGTGCCCACAGTTCTATTGGCAAATGTTGGGTAATTTGTGAGCCTACCTTCAGTTCTGGCTCCGTTCCTTCAGACATTCAGAACACACAGACTATGGAAACAAAGAAGAAACCTTACCACCACTGTTTAGTTAACGCGATACTTAACGACATGTATAAAACAGAGAAGTTATTTAATTTCCAAACAGGCGGGAGGCTGATTAGTTATGATGAAATGGCAACAGTCGGAGCTTAGTTCAAAGCACTAACAGGAACTGACACACGGACATAGCAATACCGAGAAACCGTCAGTGGGTAACCAGTAAAGTTAAGCTCAATGTGAATAACCTCACTGGGGTGTAACATCAGTATGGGTACCTTCAGTACGGGTAACCTCAGTATGGATAACCTCAGTACGAGTAGCCTCAGCATGCATAACCTCAGTATGGGTGAACTCAATATGGATAACTTCTGTATGGATAATCTCAGTATGAGTACCCCAGTATGAATAATCTCAGTATGGGAGACCTTAGTATGAATAATCTCAGCACGAGAAACCTCAGTATGAATAACCTCAGTATGCATAACCTTAGTATGGGTAACGTCAGTATGGGTAACCCCAATATGGAAAGCCTCAGTATGCACAATCTCAGTATGAATAAACTCGGTATGAATAACTTAAGCAAGGGTAACATATGGATAACCTCAGGAGAGATAACCTCAGTATGGATAACCTCAGTGCGGGTAAAGTCAACATGGATACCCTCAGTATGACTAACCTTAGCACGAGTAACCTCAGTATGGATAACCTCAATAACTACAATATGAATAACCATAGTACGATTAACCTTAGTATGGATAGCATCAGGTTGGCTAACCTAAATATGCTAACCTCACGATGGCTAACTTCTGTATGAGAAACACCAGTACGAGTAACCTCAGGATGGATAGCCGCAGTATGTATAACCTCAATATGGGTAACTTCTGAATGAAAAACCTCGGTACCAGTAACCTCAGGATGGAGACCATCAGTATGAATAACATCAATATGGGTAACTTCGGTATGAAAAACTTCAGAACGAGTAACCTCAGTATAGAAAGCCTCAGGATGGATACCCTCAGTACAGGCAAGCGGTTCGCCGTCGGATAGTAGAGCCTAACAGCTTCCGAACAGAAATCAGACACCATACGGCTGCGGCCGAGGTTTTCGCTCAGCATCATTGTTTCAAAATGGAGGAGAGAGTTGCCAAGGGACGAAGGAGATAAAATGCTTTTGTGATAAAAGAAATTTAGTGAATTTAAGCGCTTAAATAATAATTTATACATGTTCATGACACGAGCAACTTGTGCATATTTTTCAATGCAACTGCTAAATATTTATTACCCATGTGCCAAAGGCAGTATGAAATACAACCTTCAAGTTACGTACACTCATGAATATCACCGTCTTATGTGACAAGTTAATAATCACGGCATATAACAGCAGTCTGTGTTCACTTTATCATAAGTGGAAGCTCCAGTCTTACTGCAGAACTGTTCATAGACTTCACGTACATTTAAACTATGTTTGAATATCATTCACAATGCATATCCCGAGTTGCACTTGGCCTAACGCCGGTTAGTACATTAAAATAGGCCGTCACAATTTTCTTTCATATCCACAAGAGTTACACCTGAATTTAACTATACTGAATTACCTGTAAACTGCATTCAACGTCGACGATCACCACATATGCGGCAAAGTGAAAAGAAGTGGGTGCTGGTGGAAGGGAAGATGATCGTGGTCTGTTTCAAAGCACAACCTCAGCATCGCCTGCAAGCGCGTACAAAATCTAGAGAAAGCTGAAATTACGGAAGCTGGTTCTCCTACTGAGATTCAAACCTGATAATTTTCGAATACCACCCAGACACCCTTAAATGCTTAAGACGAATAATGAATATAAAATGGACCGATAAGATTACGAACGAAGAACTATGCAGAATCACCCATCAGAAGTCAATAGAAAATGAGATAAAAAGAAGAAAGTGGAATTGGATTGGACACACATTACGTAAACAAACAGGAGCAATAGAGAAAATTGTATTAGATTGGAATCCTCAGGGGTATAGAAGGAGAGGTAGGCCGAAGAGAACGTGGCGAAGGACAATAGAGGATGAGATAAGAAGCACAAGAAGATCATGGAACGAGGGCAAGGGGATAGCTGGAGACCGCAATGCCTGGAAGCTCTTCATGGATGCCCTATGCTCCACAAGGTGTAAAGGATTTGATGATGGTGACCCAGACACCCTACTGCTTGTGTCACTCCGTTCAGTATAATCTTCCTAATATTCCTACAACTTATCTCCTAACTCATACGCAAGTATCCCTTGCAAATTATAACCGACACTAAGACAAACAGTGGATTAACAAACAAATATCCGAGTCTGGTCTTCCTAGGGCATATCATAGTTATTAAGTTGATAATAAAGCGACTGGTCACCAAATTTCGCAAATTAATCTTGTTCTCGATGCATTAAATTCTATCAACACAGTCACAATCTCTTTCTTAAGATCCTCTGTAATATTATCATCATTCTAATGTATAGCTCTGCCCTTCAGGTAGTACACACATAATATTGTATGAATTTAGATTGATCATAATGCTTGCTAATCACGAAATCCTAGATACACTAATTTTTGTGACTACGATTTGTGAACCACAACAGAAGTCAAGACAAAGGAAAATGATGACTAACATCGAAAAGGACGAGCGAGCGAGAGAGAGAGAGAGCTGAAACTCCTTTTACAAAATTTATTCTTTTAGTGTTATTGGCTGCTGGCACAGGAATGCAAATGGTTGGAAGCGATAGAAGGGAGTGCGCTGTCCGTTGTGATGGATGTTTTGACGTGAACGCAACAACGACTGTTACCCACAACTCGTGTCAGATTAGTGTTACATACCAAACTTTGTTTTAGTTTTAGCGGACATAAAGCACGAACAATGTACTGTAACGCCAATCAAGACATTCTAGCATAGCGAAGATTGATTTATGAACGTATCTCTTTTTTGAGTTCTAAGAGTCACACAGCCCTACCTACATAAATATAGGAGAAGAACAGTTCGAACAAGTAAATTCATTTAAATACCTAGGAACAATGATGAATACTGACAACGCTATTGAGGAGGAAATTGAAGAAAGAACAGCAGCAGGAAATAGGGCATACCATGTTCACAAAAAACTATTTTCATCAAAATTAATATCCCGAAACGTCAAACTACAATTTTATAACACGTTAATTCGCCCAACAGTAACTTACGCCTCCGAAACATGGGTGCTTAAGGAAAATATGACAAATAAACTGATGATTTTTTAAAGAAAGATCATGAGGAAATTATTCGGTCCTACAAGAACAGATGATGGCTACAGGAGAATTAAAACTAATCAAGAAATAAATGATACATTAAAAGGACAAAATATAATTGGGTTATTAAAAAAACAAAGATTAAACTGGTTAGACCATGTTGAACGCATGGCTGAGGAAAATATTGTGCAGAAGATTAAGAGATGGAAACCCACGTATAAAAGACCAATTGGAAGACCTAAAACACGTTGGGAAGATGACGTTTTGGAAGATACAAAGAGCACAAACATACGGAATTGATAGAAAGTAGCACAGAATAGAGATGGTTGGAAGAAAGTGGTTGAGCAAGCCAGAACCTTATATAGGATGTAACGCTTTATAAGAAGAAGAAGAATCACGCAGCCTATATTTAACAACCAAAACTAATTTTTGTATCTTTCTGCAAATATGTCTAAATATACACACTAGTGTTGAAGCGCGGTCGCAAAGTTACGAAAGGCCACTAGTGCCTTCGTCATGTCTGTGTGTCTGACCGGCCGTCCTTCTGTCTGTATGTCTATCCGTCCGTCCGCATCGAATAACTCGGCTCCCAATGGACGGATTTTCTGAAATTTCATATTAGAGTCTTTTTCAAAACTCTGTCGAGAAATTTCAAGTTCCATCAAAATTTGACAAGAATAACGGACATTTTACATGAAGACCAATACATATTTATGATTATATCTCCCTTACTTCTCCTCATAATGAGAAATCTTTCAGACGTATGTTGCAGAGACTGCAGAGTGTGACTGTGATTGTAAAGAGTAAATACGTTTTCACATTGACGGCGAGCACTCCATGTCCAGTTATAAATAATTCTCGACTAATGAGCCTAACACTAGGTTTAGAGCCCATAATGTAAACAGAATTGCAAAATCTAGCTACAAAATATACGGGTTTATTAGCCGTAAAGAAGGACAATTTTCAAGTCAATTAACAAAATCTCTCTTTTTTCGATGAGAAAAGTTATTTAAACAATTTACATTTTTTACTAACTTTGTTCTAAATAAGAGAACAGAGCTATGAGGTCTCAGCTCCTCCAGACTGCAGTCTCAACTCCTCCACGGTGGGTACAGGTAGCAACAACGGTTGACTAGTACCAGATGGTGTAGATACAGTTATTTGTGTTCCTGATGATTGGTGGAGAGACCACCCGAAACATGTAGAGCAGTTTACAGATAAAATAAACTGTGTGTAGTTGCATCTTGATGAAGATTTATTTATTGGCATAGATTTACGACGCACGGTCCCATGAACATAAGAAACGAAATTTGTTGTCAATAAAAGTTTCTGCACAAACCCTAAATACCACCAGCTGACGGAACACAAACAGTGGTGGCAGGTACCACATGTAGGACTCGAGGCGCAAACACTTCTTGGAGCTGTATCATCGCCCTGTGACTCCCTCGTGCTTTTTGATAAGGACTTTCAAAATTTTGACAGGACTAACACTTCAGGTTAATAAATAAGTAGCACGCAAGAACCAAAAACTGACGGTGGTGTTTCGTACACTGCCTAATGCATGAACTTAGCGCAAACAGTAGTGATTCTTACTTTAACGTCAGAATGCACCCGCTTCGCCTACAATTCGGCACACGAACTGAAGTGTTCGAGATTTTTTATATTTTCCTGAGACACTGCAGACGAACTGTCAGCTTACCCCATTTTCGTTTTTCCACTAAAGTCCGAATTAGAAATATGAACTTATAGTCTCATCTCCTTAAATGGTAAACCCCCTATATAAGCGATACAACATCAATAAATAACTTCCAATGACAAACAAACTCCAGAAAAATATCTCATATTAAAAATGTGTAAGGTATTATTAGATACTCCGGAAAACAAAGACGAATAACAAAGCAACTGTTTACGCCACAAACAATAACACTGAAACCTGGTAAATTAAAGAAGTCTGACTAAAAAAAAGGTAAAGTGATCCCGTTACAGGCCCGGTGAGGCCCAGAGGGTGGGTATAGGTATAGCCCTACTCTTCCATGACCGCGGCACTAGAAGGAGGTGAGTGGTCAACAGCTCGCCCCGGCTGCATTTTACCCCCGGGAAAGAACCGGTACCCATTTTACAAGAGGCTGGGTGTGCCTCAGGGCCAGTCTGGACGGGCGGAAAATCTCGTCTCCACCGGGATTCGATCCCGGACCGTCCAGACCGTAGTCAGTTACTATACCGACTGAGCTACCCGGCCCCAATAGCTGTCTGAGTAACATTCTAAATTTAACCACCTGACCACGCTACAATGGAGAGCTAAGATGTAATAAATTAAGAAAGAGATATGAGGTTCTCAGGGTATCAGACATAAAGACAACGGTCTTTTGGTATCGGACGACGTTTCGGATAAACTTATTGCCTCCACATTCAGGATTCCGCAAAGACGGAAAAAAGAGGTTCCTTCTCAACAATCATACGTACGCACAAATCTATATATACAGCTGCACATTCAACAAGTTCGTAAGCTTTGTCCAATAACTAAGTAGTAAATCACCAGTACTGTGAATGTATTAGTATTTCTAGAGTATGTTGATTGCTCAGCGGGTGCATCAATTCACACAGGCCTATTAACGTGCGTTGCCCAACGCTGACTGTGAAGATTCGTGTCACCTGGGACCGATCTGTGCCTGGGACGTAAGGTCGTGCAGTCTGCAGACTACACTGTCTGCCTTCATAAATTAACTGGCATTTGCTAAGCGATATGTTTGTAACACTCTGCGGGAACAAAATCACTTCCATACACACATAAACCCCAAACCGAACACTTTATTACACATTCAGCGAATATTTTCTTCCGAAAACCAACAGAAGCCTTTGAGACTTTATTCTGGGGGCTCATAAAGTGGGCTGCATTCACCTCCACAACTTAACTCTTGAAACCTGTACAAATGCGGGCGCTTTCTACGACGAAGCACCACATCGACTTTAAGTACGGTTCTAGAGGTTGCTCTTAAAACAAGAACAGACGATATTTCTGTCTCTCGTTTCTTGATGTTCATTCTATCCAGTCTTCGCAGGCCCTACATGTCCCAAAGCTTTGAAATTTTAACAACACAAATTCAATTCCACTTAATCGAGTTGCGACTGACACTTGCACATGCGGATGGCAGAGTGAAAAAAAGTGGGTTAAATATGTTTCATAAATTAAGAAAATGAAACCTACAGAAGAACACCACAATTTAAATGGGATTTAAGGTTTTCAAGTCGGTGAAGTCTCAAATTAAGGTTTTCAGGTTTGTGACTCCGTGTAGACCGGTAGTGTTTAATTTATTCAATAACACATTTATATTCGATCTTCTTGTTTTCAAGGTTCAGAACCTTAATTCTTCCATAGACCTCCATATCCTCTTTCCAGTGTCTCCTTTGTATTCCTCTTATTCTTCGCTGCATATTCTTCTAAGCCCATTATACCTTAAGTCGTATGTCGTCTTCTTAAACATAGCGACCTGTCTATCTGTGGGGGATTACCGACACCACGTCTGCCACGTATTTCTGGTTGGTTAACTACGTTTAAGCACCAAAATTCTCTTTTTTGACACTGATATGCCTCTCTTACTTCTGCTTCGATCTCGCAATTTAACCACTGGTAATTTAAGGAATGCACATTAATAATTTAATATTGTTCATTCCATGCAGCTAATCATACTTCTTCTTATTAAAAATCAACTAATTGCACACACAAAACATATAGCATATATATAGGCCTATACATATAATTTTCTCTCCTGTATGTTTCGACGGCCGACATCCAAACACTTATAATGTTTAAAACGTAAAGAAGACATTATTTATGTAAAATAAGTTAAAATTATATAAAATAGTTATTCCTTAATGCAAAGTAAAATGTATCAACCGATTACATGTTTGGCTCAAAATTTGTAGGTGAAATTGGAATTTTAATCAAAATTTATGAATGTGTCCTTGGACATCAGTTTACCGAATTGTCACATTGCACTTCATCTTACACGTGACTAACGCTATGGCTGTAAAATACGAAAGTTTAACAACGCTAATATTTCAGGTCGCGGTTAGACCTCACGTAGAGCCTGCCCCATCGGCCACCAAACCTCACAGCCTTTCAGCCTAAGATCCAAATCAAACTGAACACCCCCCCCCCCACCCCACAGCCATTTCGGACTTGGAAGTGGATGTATTTTTTTCCATCAAAGTTATGAATGCGTTCTTTTTTTTTTCACTCCATTCGAATGCCCATTCCATTAAGCAGGCCTCCCAGATTTCACTGCCGTATCTTCGGTGTATATAGACGGTCTGCATAAATCACGAAGTTCCAGGTTATGTAATATTCAAAGTTCAACATTTACTTACCCCACTTGGGTCTAAATACTTCACACACAAGTTTCTTTTTAAACATGCCTATTCTTCAATTGGCAGAAGTGACTAAAGAGTTCCACACTGAATAAGATCAAGAACTTGTGGGATTTACATTTATCCCAATTTTGTCACGGAACGTACTTCTGTCTTTCTGTGTCGCTCAAAGATACAGAAATTCGAAATATTTATTACACATGGCGATACAGTACCTTCGTTGCGGATTTTAGTTCGTGTATTTTCTCTACACTTTTTTTCCATTATTCCGCCTTCTTATCCTACTTTTAAATGCCAATAGTACTGGGCACGTGGAAATCTCATTTCCGCTGTCTGTAATATTTACCTCTGTTTCTTAACATCCACAAGCAAACTTGATTGTACTGGTTACACGATATGAGACGGCATCTGACGACTATTCTATTCCATGAAAACTAGTCGAGATGACCTATTTTCTAATCTGTTGTCTGATGTACGACAGCAGCACAGCAAGATAAGTACAAAGGTGTGTTCCAGCTGCAGTTCAGAGAATACGAACTCCAAATGGATTACTGCTAATGTAACAAAATTTCAGTTGCTGCAGACGCAAATAAGTTCTTCACTGTGTGCTGACACAAAAGACAGTACAAAGAAGAAGATTATAAAATCTGCAGTTGACAAAGATTATCAACACTGAGTCAACTACTGTGAATAAAACCATGGATAATTTTTTCACGCGTACGTAAGTACCACGTTCCAAAATGTTGCAAATGATGTTACGGTCCTTAAAGGTAAAGCTGACCCTGTTTAAAGCCAAGAAGGCGTATAGGATAGCGAAGGTACAATTACACTGACTCTTGAGTGGTCAATTTCACGTCCCGGCCGCTTTACCTCGGGAAAGTACCTCTGGTACCCTTTGCATAGAGGCACGTTGAACCCCACAGTAAAGCAATCCCATTATAGGCCTGGAATGGTCCAGAGGGTTCCAGGAAGTTAAGGTTCCCAGATTTCATGAGCAACGGCACAGGATGGTGTTAAGGTTGTCAGCCTTATGTACTGGCCGCCTTTACCCCCAGGAAATATTCTTGGTACTCATCTCTGTTAGAGGCTGAGTCGACCCCAGGGCCATAGTGCGATTGGAAGGATTATGTCAATGTAAAATCCATGAAACCCAGAGTAGATCCGGGTGTTGTGTAGAAGATAAGAATGTCTTGCCCGTACCGGAAACTGGACCAGGCTTCCTCGGTTGCCCAGCCAATAGGCTGTCACTATACCGACTACGCCATCCCGGTTTGGATTCAGTTCTTAAAGAGATGTACTGCACACAGTCTTTGAATTTTTCCAAAATCAGCCGTTCTTCTGAAACGCAATAAAATTATATATTATTTAAGGCGGATCAATAAAGCCTGACACAGAGTGAACACAACAGGTTACGCCTACGTTATCAGATTTCAAAGAAGCTGCTTTTGGTTCCGAAGATGTGCAAGGAACACAGAATTCCAGCTCACATTCGTGACGAGAGGAATTAAAAAATGCATCTACAGCGTTCCATGCGGTCTAGGCCTTTTTGTAACGGACAGTATGGAAATATTTTAACTAGCCTAATTGTGTGACGTTTTGTAGTGGTGACAGTTCTGCCTTGTTTCACAGCACGTGTGTTATCTCAGACTGCAGACTCCGAGAGGGATAAAGTTTGTGTCTCCCGGGGTTGTTCGTTTATACGTCGGCTAGGGATGACGGTTGTTACACGCACAACAGCGATATATGACAATTAATCTAAGAACAGTGTTCATGTCGCCAGAAGCAATTCATTGTGACAGATAATGTGGCATTACGGGCTGAGCCCTGACTTTGTTGTTTGTGAAATGATAATGCTGTTCTGTTTATAATTAAAAGTGTAGGAACAGAGGCACTAGCAATTAACTGGATGGGGCGAATAAATACGTTCCACTGTGACTTTTAGTACTTTGATTTGCACAGAGAGGAAAGCCTGAAAGTATATATATAGTATATATATATATATATATATATATATATACTATTTATGCGAATGTTACGAAGGAATCATCAGTATGTTCAAGTCTTTTGAATTGTTATGTCTATCCGTAAACAGTTGCAGACCTTCCGAAGGGTCGAGGTGCCTGCGAACGTAGGGCAGTATTTGTTCAACGACGCAACATAACATCGCAAAAGAAATGCATCTACAGCAACTCCGCTCTGAAGGAGAATCTTAAATCCCGCAAATAATTACAACTGTGGATCTCATTATTTGTCGCTTAGAGTACGGTTACCGTATTATTCTTATAAACGAAGTCCCTGAATTCGGAAGTGCAATGTACATTACAAATTTTTTACCATGACAGACGTTGTTTTTAATTCAGTCCTCTCCGTGCAGTCCCACGATACCAAAAATAGACTTGTCTGGCGTGTTGCAGTTGTGCTGACCGAAACTGTACGGCAGAAACTTTCGTTAATTGCGTTTGAAGAATATGGTGAAAATCTGGCCTTCCTTTTGTTGCTTTCATCTTTCGGATTACGACGGGAAAGAGTTCATTCCGGATTATCGTTAACGAGACGCGCGTGTCAGTTCGTCCGTTCCCTCATTCAATTACAGACAACAAATTACTGATTTTCGTGAAACCGAGAGCCTCGGTGAGAGACAAGAAACAAGGCAAATGGAAATGTTCATAACTGTCTCTGCGTGATAAAAAGGAATATCCCAATTTTGACATTCTTTCTTATCCTCGAGCCTGGTTCAAGTTTAAACCTCAGGCTAAGAAAGGTGTTCCTAAGTAGCAGTGGAGTGTTCAGAGCAGGTCTATAGCTAAAGCACTGCCTTATCTTCCTAGTTGATGCTCTCTGCAACTTCTGTGCCGAGTGTAGTCACACAATACCCGAAAAAAGCTGAAAGCTTTCCACCAAGAAATGAACTGCTGTACTACGTACAACTGATAAAATGCGCAGTACTATCAAACGCATCGCTGAAGTGTAAGTCAAGCTAGTTTAAGACCTTCATACCCCGATATGTTTCTACCAATAACCAAGTGGTTATCATCAGGGTGGGGGGGGTCCTTTCACAAAATGCGGCATAATTACGTGCACTAAGATGCATAGTACAGTAGTGACAGCATTAACTGATGCATGATTTATGATCGAATACAATTCTTTACACAGCAAAATAACGGTGTATTTAGGCGCGTTAACAAAATTGCGAAAAACGACTATAACCTTCATCATGTCTCTTTGTTTGTCTGTCCGCCAGGCCGCCCACACGAACAACTCGTATCCCAATGATAATTGAAGATTTTTCGAAAATCTGTCCAGAATATTCAAATTGCATTGAAATCTGACAATAATAACGTGCACTTTACACGAAGAACTAAGTACACTTATGATAGTACCTCGTTGAATATTTCTTGGAACGAGATATGTTTCAGACAAAATTGTAGAGAACATCAAAACACGCCCGTTTAAGTTCAGTAACTTTTTACCCCGAAAACTGTGCCGTTTATGAGATAATGTGGAAAAAACGGGTACAGCCGGACAGGTCACAGACAAGAATACTGCGCATGCACTTTGTACGAGTATGATTGACAACTAAGTACACAAACACACACTCAAAATATTTAGTACTTATTGCTTTCCTACCGCAACAATGGTTACGCGAACGCGCCTCAAATTCAACGTTACACGTACATTGCCTGTCTTGTATATATTACAAATATAGGCTGACAGCTGTCTGTCAGTTCACAGACAGAAATTTATACTGAAAGTTAAGGAAAACTTAACATTGTTGTGTGTAATTATGTGGGAAGGTCACAAAATTATACTGGAAGCTGAGTTATTTATGCCAAAGAATGAGACTGGCGGAGCTTGTAACATGTATGGGGAAGAAAAGAGGTGCATACGGGCTTGCGATATGGAAACACGAGGGGAGGATATTTTCAAAACCTAGGTATAGGAGGGACAATGAAAGCAAAATGGGCCTTCAAGGAATAGGATGGGGTGCGTGGTCTGGATTGATCTGGCTCAGGATAAGGGCAAATGGCCGGGTCTTGTGAACCCGTACATGAACCTTCTGGTTCCACAGGCTAATGGTATTTCTTAATTAGCTTTGAAAATATTAGCTTCTCTAGAAGACTCTACTCCATGGAGTATTGTCACATGCAGGATGCGTTTCACGAACAATTAGATACTTACAACATAACGTAAAAGTAAAAATTAATGAGTACATTTCATTAGCCCATGATGACGGAAAACTGAATCCGCTAGCAAAGCGTAATGAACGTTTTATTAGAGAAGACAGGCTTAAATCTCGAATGAATAAAGAACCAGGTTTTTTAAAGAAAGGACGCTTTATCATCGATTCTTGCCATTCATTGTTCAGAAGTTTATATATTATCAGTAATAAACACAAAACACACTTAAAACATGGCATAGAAAATGTTCATTCCAGACGCTGTGACAGTGTTTAAAATTATACACACCAGTCCGATAAGAACTTTTTTATATACATGGTGTAATTCGCCTAAAAACGCACATGATGCGTTTGAATTGCTGATATCACGTTGAGGATCATTCCGCCTCATTTCTACCATAGCAGAACTTTATTTGCAGCAAACGTGCAAACCCCATGTTTCTGTTTACACTCAACTTGTTCCATGTGGCACGAAATATCCATATAGTAAACAGAATTTATGTATACAGCACAGATGAACTTAAATCCATTCGAGCAAGAAGAAATATAACGACGGACCAAGTTAGCCTCATCATACATCGGGGTCTCGCTGAGGTCTCCATCGATGATGTGGGGTTCTTTACGTGAAATACACGTGTGTATGTAATACGCTGTTTTCAGTGCCAGTTATAAAATCGAATTATTACCGCACGAGTAGTTACCAAATGAAGAAGCTACGGCACAACACACAGAACAGAGAACCAACATGTTTATATTAACTCGTCAGACGCCTTTCTACTTTAAAGAGCACTGTGGCTCAAGCTGTATCGCTTCTCGCTTATAATGCCCAGTTCGAAACTAATCTGTTGTAATACCGACTATACCTACCGACATTTTTCTTGTTTTTAATCTTCCCTGAAGACAAATTCAGACAGAGTACCTCAAATTAGGCCGAAACTACTTCTAACAATCCAAGATACTGATAGCACCGTCAAATAAACATCACGCCTGAAATATATAAATAGATATCAGGGAATTATCTCCGGTTAGAAATTAGTTTCATGTAATTCAAATGCACATCGCCATGTAGGTACAGTCTTGTAAATAAAATTAATTTCAAAATTTTAGAGCAGTTTTAACTTAGGGTTCTTCTTAAAGTACAAGTCTTGTGTTAGCTGTGTTTTTGAGAATTATGGTAACTGTAGCGTTCCTTTTTTAAATGGTTATACATACAGGTTTTTAAACTCTGCTGTATTTTTCTCAGTTCAGAACGTTCATTCTCTCTATAGGGCTTCAGAACGTTCAGTCTCTGTATAGGGCGTGTAGGTACACATGAGTGTATAAACACAATGCGACGTCACTCTGGCACCACTTCGGCCAAGGTTCATAACCTGCAGCTTTATACAGAGAAACCACTTCACACTTTGCAACGCGGTACCGATTTTGTAACAAGCAGCGGCCTAACAACAACACTGCCTACATACCGAACAGTGCATTGGTAACAATGAAGTGGCACTGGCAGATGATGTCGTAGTTTCTAAAAGCACACTGGCGACTACTGGTAAACTAGTAGCTATTGAATGAAGCGTGCTAATACGCTTTAACGGCCATACCAAGGGATGATGTTAACATGTGAACCAGTGTTTTGTCAGGTCAGCGGTTAATCCACAGTACACCTTCCTTTCTTCACTAGGAGCAACCGACGCATATAAGAGAAGGGCAAAATTCATGCCAATGACTTCTTTCGTCGGTGTTCAGTTTGCCCCTCATTATGTTCTACTTGTAAAAGCAATTTAAAGTAAGTTCAAGATTTTCGACAACAACAGTGTAAAGATAACACCAAGATGAAGTCACGTTATGCATCCCAAGCGGTTTTAGCTCTGCATTATAAATATGCTGCAGGCACAAGTGTTCTTATACATGATAATCAGCCATACAGATAAAACACGAAAGAAAGACAGCCCCATTGTTCAAAACCCTCGCAAACGTATGCAAGGTTATGGGTACCAGATCAAAATTCATGTGCTTTTTAAAGAATACACCAAATAGGAAAATGTTTCAAAAGAAGTTATAGACTTGAATTATGCAAGTGTATTTGCGGTGTAATTCAAGGATCGACATTTCAAGTCCAGGTTCTTACTCCCAAGGCGATCATAAGCATTGAATACACGAACAAGCATTTACAGAAAATATGTATTGCTGATTTTGACGTTTTGCCGACCGTGCATCTCAGTATATCTATCTCAGTATTTAACCAACTTAATGCACAAAATTTGTTTCACAATAAGTTTTATTTCATGTCTCTACATGTTTCGAGCACATGTGCTCATCATCAAGAGGTCAAAATTCCATTACACAGCCTCTGGTATCATCACACCTATAGGTGGCCGTCTCGTGCACGAGAGATAAATGTATTGCTGAGTTTATAATGAATATTCAAAATGAAGGGGCTCTCAACCAGAATACGAAAATTAACGCGGTTGTGAGAACGTGTTTCAAAGAGCGTTTCCGTGGCTAAAGGGTTGGTCATGAGGTTCAATACATTGGCCACCCATATTTCCGGAACTCAACAACCCAGATATTTGTATGTGGAGCCCATGAAACATCTGAAACTAGCAGAAATTGGAAAATATATATATATGCACTACTTCGTCCCATTATGGGAGGCAGCACGTGTAACGGACAATCCTAATAAACTGCTGCGGTCTTCACTGTCGATTCACAGACGTGCCAGGATGAACACTGGGGGGGGAGGACGCTCCTTGAACATTAAGAGTAATAACAAACGATAAACAGTAAACAGCAATGAAATAATGTGAAATGCCAACTTGATGCAACAAGGTAATTTTATTGATGTATTCTTAGCTCGACATGTTTCGGGCGCATACGCCCAACATCAGGAGCATTAGATGTTAAGTTGCAGCATACGGTTTCCTGCACCGAGTTTTTGGATGGGTGGCGGTCTTGAGAGCCGCTGCATAGGTCGTGTGTACGGTGCGGATGGTGCACGGCACCATCCGCACCGCACAGCCATCCATCCGAAAACTCGGTGCAGAAAAACACATGTTGCAACTTGACATCTTATTCTCCTGATGTTGGGCGTATGCGCCCGAAACATGTCGAGCTAAGAATACATCAATAAAATTACCTTGTTGCATCAAGTTGGCATTTCACATTATTTTATGAGGAAGATGCACGGTCAAACAACCCTCAAGTAAACAGCAAATTCGGGGCCGGGATACTGTAGTCGGTATATCTACTCGCTATGGGCTGGAAGATCCGGGGATCGGATCCCGGTGAGGGCGAGATTTTCCGCACTCTTCCAGACCGGCCCTGGGCCCCAAAAGCCTCCTATACAATGGGTACCAGGTCTCTTTTTAAGGGGGTAAAGCGGGCGGGGCGTGACGTTGACAACCCACCCACATCCAGCGCTGAGGTTAAAGAAAGAGTAGTTATATCTCTACTACGCCTCTGGGCATTCATGGCCGGTTCTAGGGTGAAAGAGCAAATTCAGGTTCAGGCATAAAATCCGGGTCCTGTGTGCATGCTAAACTGATGAAGGGTTCCTGTGGCTTCCCCCACTCCTTCCGTGCCAAATCCTCTCATGCAACAAACAGTTTTCATACCCATCCTTCCAAATCAACATTCACTAATCACGCTATCGCTCCACGCTTCATAATTTAAGCTGCGAAAAACACGTTAAATAACCAATGCTCCAACAAACCTATAACGAGAAAACGTATTACAAATTATGAAACAGAAGACTATGGAAAGGAAAGGGAAAAGTGTCCAAAATAGCCGCAAGGGAAATTACGTACTAATTTTAATTTTAATTTTGCTCCTGACAATGCCTTAAAACCTCTAGCAGTGTAAATGGCCTTTCAGTTTGTATGGGTTCAAAAACTGATCATAAAATACGACAAGGAACGTGCCTACACTGAAATTTCATTATGAAAACACCAATACCAGCTGCAGGCCTTTCCGTGTTACCAAGATATCAATACAGTCTGCTGTTAATAACTTCCCTGTCACGCGAATAACCCAGCATGCTCTCACGCTGCACCTCCTCAGCAGTGCCATATACCTGCCGGTATCCATCGTAATACAATAAAGTTTCTCTACACGTATGTGACGGGGTGACTTATTACGCTCAGATTATTTGGGGGCTGTTTATTGTGTACTGCATATGTAATTTTAATGTACATGACATTTTGCGTCTTGGTGCTACCGCTGTCATTATGCGGTCACTGGCAGCCAATTACGAAAAAATCGTGGAATTTTTATTTCAGACAACAGACAATATTGCATATAATACTGATTACTGAAAACTGCCTGGTTCTTTGTTTGGTGCACTTTCTGGCTTCGATGCGTCAGCGATAATTTTTTACGCGTCTTCTTTTCCAAACTCATTCTCCTACGTGACACTGTTTATACCGATGAGTGTAAAAGTACCATAACATAACATAACTGTATATACCGCCGTCTTCACGAAGATGAACCCTCGGGTTCGAAATGTGTAGCAGACATCAAAGTTAAAAATTAAAATACTAATTTAGAAAATGTGCACTTCGTTGGTTTATAATCTATAATAAGGATATAAATGAGGTTAAGAAACAGTAAGAACCGAAGGACACAAATTGAAATGCTAAGACACTGTAAACATAATTGACAAACGGAAGGACACAGTTCATAGTGAAGCAATCATTCCGCTGTACATGGTGACCAAAAAATACAGCGATGACGACAAACTTTTATGCTATAAAACGAAAGAAGGTTGATTGACAGGCAGTTAGTAACGATAAGTCTGAAGAAAGACAAGATGTGGCGATTTAGATGCCTAGGAACATCGTAAACAAAAATAACAGAATTCGAAAAAAAACATAATTCTGAATTTATCACAACTCATAGGTAACTTTGTTTGTGGCACGCAACACACTCATTAAATACTGCGACGACCATGAAAATACAGTGACTGTTTAGTCTTAAATCAGTCAGTTGGACCTCATTATAGAAAGGTATAGACGTCTTGATCACATCGTCGGTAACCATCTTCCATTTTTACCTATAACTTATCGAACGCTGCAATTCTAGAAGGTAAAAACAAAACAAAAGAATAAACCATATTCTTCGATCATCTACCCTGGAGATGGAATAATCAGGTTCATTCGGTAAACTGACAGCTACACACGGAACTATGAGGCGTTACATCGCAGACAGGCAATTGCTAAACAGCTGTTATCAGGCTAACACACTATGACCGATATACACAATTGAATAATAGGACCTATTATGTTGAATTATGCTGTTTATAATGTTCTAATTTTACTGACGCTGAGTATTTAACATTCCCTTCAAATAATAGATGACAAATTTATAATAATATTATACAAAATTATATTCGTTTAGAAGGCTGATGCACATATTATTTCCCAGTTCATTAGCTCCGACGTCATATACCAGCCACAGTATTTCCAATTTGTTGAAACAAGAGCGGAAATATTTATCCTTAATCAAAATTGGACCGCTTAAGAAGGCACTCTTTATTATGTACTACAAAATTACCGTGTACTTTCAAAATGGTGACAAAATTTTGTGTAACAGGTTATTTAAATTATATCCTTTGGGTAGTCCGTTAGACTGATTTATGCAAAAAGTCGTATTGTAACAACTTAGGCTTAAAGCGTGGGCGTGACAAAGTTCGTCCTATAGCGATTATTTCCATCTCCGGATACAGAATTGCGTCTTGAAATTTCTTAGCTGAAGGAAGCGGCTAATATGCATAAATTGTCAGTAAGGCCAATGCAACCTTTGCCCGAGCATCGAGCGGTCATTCGCATTACTGGAAGCATAGTAGAGAAATTTTTCTCAAAGAAGAGATTAGAAGTACATCTTAATTAGCACAGTGAAAATAGTTTATTTAATTAACACACCAACAAATGCACATACATGTTATTTAATAAAACCAAAATTTACACTGAAACACTTAAAATGCTCCTACATGTTTCGATCACACGATCATCCTCAGGGAGTACACTTTGTTCCTTGCTAAAGTTTTAGTTTAAAATCACTGAGTGTTTTTAAACTAAAACTTTAGCGAGGAACAAAGTATGCTCCCTGAGGATGATCGTGTGATTGAAACATGTAGGGGCGTTTTAAGTGTTTTAATGTAAATTTTGGATTTTTAAAGACTGTATATGTGCATTTGTTGGTGTGTTACTTAAATAAACTACAGAATGCACGGTGCAACGATAATGACAGTGAAATAGTATTTAAATTGCTATTCAGAATTTCTCAAAACGATGTCAATAAAATTCAACAGATTGGTTTTATATACAGGGTTATTCAAAATGATTTTTTGGGGTTTTAACAACTTGTCATACATAATAAACTTGAGATAGGAGTATATGTATTTTTTTATTTAATAGAACAACACTCCAAATTTTGGTTACATACCGTACTGGTGCTCTATATGTGCACCCTTTGTGATTCTATAAACATAAACACGATAATCGAGTACGTTCCAACTGTTCGTAGTATGTAACAACCTTCATTTCCGCGATACTTGCGGGAAGAGGAGGAACATAAACCTGATCCTTGACGTAACCCCACAGAAAGAAATCACATGGGGTTGCATCTGGAGAACGAGGTGTATTGTGTATGACAAGTTGTTAACA
>Ga0123354_10004273_pt1 | contig 20180 bp, 12 predicted proteins | sample TergutLab28metaG_2_FD_97872 | JGI IMG/M metagenome (GOLD analysis project Ga0123354, IMG submission 97872) | Labiotermes labralis P4 segment gut microbial communities from Petit-Saut dam, French Guiana - Lab288 P4 | ecosystem: Host-associated > Arthropoda: Insects > Digestive system > Gut ...
GCTGTGTGATGCAATTTTGACCTCCTGATGATGAGCACATGTGTTCGAAACATGCAGAGGCATGAAATAAAACTTATTGTGAAACAAATTTTGTGCATCAATTTGGTTAAATACCGGGATAAATATACTGAGATTCACGGTCAACAAAACGTCAAAGTCAGTATGTCTAGTTATGTGACAAATGGCTTAGTTTTTGCTAAGTATTGTTAAGAATAACATAACAAAACCCCATGGCAAGAAATTAATCCGTAATTTCTTCTTAGTGATTGTAGTTCTTTTGATATCTCAGAATGCAGTTTCCTTCCTCCATTCATCGCTACGCAAACCCAAGGTTTTCCTATTATTTTTATGTTATGCTGTGGATATAATTTCCGCTAAATTTTGTCGTTCGAAAATACATTGCTTTCGTGTCCTTTCTTGAAATATTAATGTTATTAACTCACGTCATTTTGAATAAAAAATATATTCTCTTCTGCAAGACACATTAATTGTACGACAAATTTCACTGTGGCAAAGAGAAATGTGGAAACGTTATTTTGGGTCCCTTGACACGTTTCATGTCACAGTGTGAATGCTTGTCACAAACAAGTTAAGCAAGAAGGAGTTCACTACATATCATGCTTTATATTATAATTATGTATTTTAGTGTTTCATACCAATATTTGTTACAATCTACATGTGGTACAACAAACCAGCAGCAACACTGCATGTAATTTATTATGTAGGATCCACTCTGGAGCAGTATTGTCCGAATGACCGTAACATAACATGCTGTTATAATCTAGAACCTCCAAGTGGTAATGACTTTTTATAACAACAGGGCAATTACATAATTCTGAAAAAAAAACACATGATCCAGTGTTTCAATTTATGTAGTTGGACTAAGAGGAATTTTAAATTTGTAATTATAAGTTATAAGACTCAGTGCCCCACTTACTTGCATAATATAAAGTACTGAAAAAGGTATAATAATCTGATGCAATTTCCAGCATCATAATATTGGTCACGTTAGTAATTTTTACCGTGTAACAACATTAATAAAAATTCGCATATAAGGTCATAATCTTTCTCCTTACTAAATGTCCTGTGACAAGCTGCAAAGGCAAATTAATTGCTCCTATTACAAAGAGAAAGGAAGAAGAACGCTGCGATGAAACCATGGAAATTTTTTTATTGTACAAAAGGTGATATGTATAGTTTGTCTGTTACTGAATACCTGATGTATAAAGCACGCAGACTCTAAATTACGTGTCGCTAGAGTCGCGTCCCTTCCGAAGTCGCCAGGCGACAATGTGTAGTGATACAATTTGTCTACCGACGCGAATAAACTCTATTATTTTGTATTATGTACTGCACATTTATGTAGCAACAAAACCGGAAAAGTGTTTAATTTAAAACAGTGATGTATTAGACGCTAAAATTGTCACACTTTTTTTATATGTTATTCCTAAAGTGAATTTTCTTAATTCTTTATCTTAACCAATAAAATGAACTTTTTTTTTTGTTAAAATATGGAATGTAAGAAAATGCACGGTATAAATAACACATAATTTTCATATGCCCTACAAGCAAAAGCTATTTACAACTTTTAGAACGCAAAGGTGAAACCCGGATGGACCGACGCACACTTGAAGTACTTTTTTGATTTACGATCCTTTGTTTTTAATGAGCGCCCTGGGGATGGCACCTTGGTGCTGAAATATGTAGGAGATGGTACCTAATATGGAGTGTGTTTAATGATCTGTTTTATTTTATTTTAATTAGAGCTTTCTGTTGATTAAAATATGAAATATTTCACATTTTGTCCACTCAGAGTGAGTAAGTCCACGGAAATCTCAAGCGCCCTCTCAACTGACAAAACAGCGAAGAAACTACCTACAAAAATGCCAACTTTCTAACCAATACGTCGTGAAGTTATTAGGAGACTAAACGTGTATGAAAGGGAAGGACTCTTAGCGACATCATCACCATGAGTTTCATAACAACGTTCAGTGGATTTTGAAGCCATAATAAGCTGACAGTCAGACCCATGTGTTGACTGTACGAGCGTATATTCCTTAATAAAAGGCGACAAATAGTACACTAAATTTAATAAGTAAATTACAATTAACCGGTAAAAAATGTGCCTTCACATTTGTAGGCTTTAATTCAAATGCCATATCTCATACACACACGGTATATTTTACTTCATTTCAGTCTTCAGCCACCGTGTTAATGACATCTTCGCTCTTATGGTATGTTACGCAGCGTTTATAAGTAGTTTGTTACTGACGTTTCGGGAAAACCTATCGGTCCCACCTTCATAGGGCAAGCTGTTGCAGGCTGCTTATGTTAACCTTTTGACGCCTAATGTCAACTATAGTGGTCGTACCGCACCGCTAAGCTGTAAAGTCGCATTTTATATATTTATTCAACAAATATAGGTACTGAATATTTTAAACATGGTACGTAATTTCCGTTTTTTTCTCTTCAAAATGCAGTTTGTTTCATAATTCTAACGTAATTGGTTCCTGTATTATTCACATTTTATACACAGGGTGTGCTAAAATTAAAAAAATAATTCCGGCGCCAAAATGTTAATGACTTCGCCGTGATACTGTCGTCACAGTGTCCGCATACACAATGTGAAGCCATTATATCAGAAGTCTCAATGCTACATTCAGTCCACGACCACTCGTTGAGTGGTGTAGTATTGTGTCTCACGTTTCCTCAACATGACGGATGTGCCTGTGTGCTTTTGAAGCTTTCCCTAATGCCAACCTTAGAGAAGGTCTCTAGAGTAAGGCACACTACGAAGAAATACAAATCCTATTCCTATTCCTATGCCACGGTCAGTGCTTCTCTTAAGAGCTGCCACTTCCTACGAATTATGCGGTTCGACGATACGATGGGGAATGAGAATAGTGTCTAGTACTTAACCTGTAACGATACAAAGTTTCAACTAATGGAATTTCTTTGGTGTCATCGATTATGCGATTCAAGGTACAAGCAATTTGGCAGTACGCTGCACAAGAATCCAAACCAATACACTGGCGCAGAACAGAGTGAAAGAAACTCATTATCTGTGAGTATAACAATACAGAAATAGGGCTATATGAAATGATAAAGGAGGGGGTTAGATAACTCATCATTCGGTTCGGAAAAAAGAACGATAAGAGAAACCCAAATTAACCCTGTATCAATTACTCATCTGATCCATTCTCACCGCCACTGTCTGGAGTTCCACATGTGACTCAAACCACCTCAAACACCACTTTGTCTACAAAAAGAGCTTACGAGCGATTGATAACTATCCCGGCGGCACTCACATTTCACAACTGCACGACACTCGCAATTTTGAACCCGTTTAAGACTTCATCCATCGAATCACAGCCAAATCGTTTGCTCATTCTCCATCCACCCTAACTCCTCGGGTCAACAATTCGGAACTTACACCTCAACCGACCTGAACTGCTGGTATACTACGCACAAATATAAAAGGCCGAAACACATTTTGCTGCAACCGGCTAACTGTTGGTCACACTATTTTTTGGAATTTTTCACTATTGCCACTTATATTTTCTTATAGTTCACTTTAGTGAAAGTGTATACATTTGAATAAAGGTTGACCAACTAGATGACACTTGCTTTATTATCTACTGCTCAACATGTTTCAGACGTTAATACGTCCATCTTCAGGAGCTTGTTGCTTTGTGTAGGCTGACTTGAGGCGTGCTGGTGTTATATAGCGGGATTGTCTGTTGGTGGTATCTGAGTGTAGGCTGAACCAGCCTGCACTCGGATACCACATCACCAACAGACAATCCCGCTACATAACACCAGCACGCCTCAAGTCAGCCTACACAACGCAACATGTAGTCGCTAGCTCCTGAAGATGGACGTATTAACGTCTGAAACATGTTGAGCAGTAGATAATAAAGCAAGTGTCATCTAGGTGGTCAACCTTTATTCAAATATCAAGATGATGCACGGTCCAATACGCATAAGGTGTACACATTTATTCAAAATGGTTATGAGAACTGTTGTTTTTTTTTGGAACATGTTGTACATAGTTTCTTTGAAATAAATATCTTTAAAAAAAAGCTATTACGTATTGCTTACTACTTACAAAACGTGCATGTTTCCAAGATCGTACTGAACAGTACTTCAACGAAATACAGTTTCGGGTGAGGATTGGCTTTATGTGGCTTATAATACTGACCAGTGTCGGGATTTTGTGTACAGGAAAATGAAACTCCAGTTCGACTAAAGGGTAGAGAAAATCAAAGATGTTGGATTCTCAAGGAGTTCACTGCTCGAAGGGAGTTAATTAGTCTATATATATACTTATTTTACACAGGTAATAAGAACGTTATTTCAATTTCTCCGTTATCGAAAATTTCCAGCGAAATTACAAGAGTTATATTTATCAGAATAGAAATTACCGTGTAAGGCAAAGAATCTGTTATAACAATTTAGAAAAATGCGAAAATATGTTCTATGAGAACAAAAAGTGTTGGGAAGGTCAATTGACTGAATTAGATGCACACACACACACACAAAAGTACTGCCATGTAAAAATGTACACATTTATGATGAAAGATTATGATTAAATCGATTTATTTGTGATTTTTCTTCTCCTTAATAACTCTGTTCTTATACGATAAAAATAATAAAAATTGCTTAACTTGAATAAACAACATGAGATAAGGGATTATTCTAAAATTCCTATTCGGAAAGCATGTTAGTGGAAGACCTTATGTGTCTAACTTATTAGGAGGAAACTCTCAAACAAAACAATGAGACTTATTTATGACTTGCACGAGCAGATGACAGTGACACGTGACTAAAGCAATAAACTCTAAGAGACCAGACACTTCCCCATACCTCTGACAAGCAAATGAGCATAGCAAATAAGTAATAGAAGGAAAATCTACTAAGTGGAGGGCTGAAACACGAGAAATATGTAGCAGCACGCGCAGAAAGTTGGTTACATACGGAAAGTCGAATTGAATTACTTCACATTATTTACGGAGAAAACGGATTTATGTTTATCTTAACTGCCAAACCAACACAATTTTCACCTCATCGCAAGAGATTCTGGTTAAAACAATTCTAATGTTAAGATCGTAGGTTGAAATTTGTATAGGCCTATCACACAGTCATCTATCATAATTATACTCCTAAAGGTGATTTTTTTAATATAAATTAATCATTCATGGTTCTTAAAATAAAAGCCAATAGCTAGCAGAAGTCAACATAACTCGTATGACCAATACCAGTTGCTGTGAATACAGTATTAAGACTCCTGATGATGGACAGTAAGTCTGTGCGAAACATGTAGAGTTCTTTACCCAAACAAATGTGAGAAATGGTGCAGCTTGTTGGCTTTTATTATAAGATTATATCATGATGCACGGTCCTCTCAATATTATATTAATCAATCATGGGTTATCCCATAAAGTAACCACATTACGGTTCTTACCGTAATAGTGGCAGAGACTGCTGCCTTTGCCACTACATCAAAACCGGATCTGGAATTGAACTGGTATTCTGTCCGAAGGTTACCGCTGGTTCTCCACTCGGAGACAAACGGCCACAACCTGAAGGTGACCAGTTAACTTAGACTATGTTCGAGATATTATTGCTTGCAATAAAAAGTAAATTTTTCTCTTTATATCAACTTTCGTCAGTTCAACATCAAAATATTTATTTTGCAATTAAAATCTGTGCACAAAGTAATTCTATACGTGATGTTACGTGTATTTTATGTAGGAAATGACCTCGTATTTCTCATCCCTGACTACTAAATTGTTAGTACGGCATTCAAATCACGTGTACAAAGAGGTTATTTGCTTCAATCAGTGTCAGCTCTGATTCAAACTGTGGACGGTTTTATTTAAAAGGAGTGCCAATCCAATTTCACGGTACATGTACAGCAACTTAATTTCAATCTAATTTAATTATGTAATACTTCAATGTCTATTGAAGGTTTCTGTGGCATGTTTATATATAGTGCTGCATGTTTCACTATTAGTAATATTATCACGCGGCCTGTTTTGTATTATTTGTATTATTTGTATTTGTATGACATAACTGCTGAGCTTGATAACTTTTTCCGTTTATAAATATAACAGATATATTAATCCAAATTTAGGAACTACAGTCCATTAGAACAATTTCAATTGTACACTGCAGTATGTATCGTGCCATATAGTTAACCATCCCCACGGAGGCGAACTAATAGTTCCTTAGCTGCGAAAGAAATTCCCAGCATTTTATGGAAGCAGAAGTTTCATTACCGCGTTCAAAACATCTTGCTACCTGTTCCGCTTCGTGAGCATCCGTTTTAATTAAACTAACACTTTAATTAATACAAGTCAAGCACAATTATTTAATGTGTACGAGGCTACATGTTTCGACCTTTTTAAACGGCCATCATCTGGCCTTCTAGCGGATCGAGTCAACAGATGCTGTGTACACGTTGGGATCCCAATGTGTACACATTGATAAAGTACGTGAAATCTAGCAAGTCAGTTACATAAGGAGGGGTGATGTGTGTAGTGCAAACCTATAGTAGTTAAAATGTTTAAAATATTGGATGGATGTTACAATTACAATATCAGGTCCCGTTATATCTAAGTATTCCTTGGAAGTTGTGGAGGGTTTTTAGCGACGTCGATGTGTGTCCCTTGTTGCTGGAGCTCTGCACAGCACAACCCCGCTGAGTTCCAGTAACAAGGGACACACATCGACGTCGCTAAGAACCCTCCACAACTTCCAAGGAATACTTAGATATAACGGGACCTGATATTATAATTGTAACATCCATCCAATATTTTAAACATTTTAACTATTACAGTTATGCAATACACACATCACCCCTCCTTATGTAACTGACTTGCTAGATTTTACGTATTTAATCAATGTAAACACATTGGGATCCCAACGTGTACACAGCATCCGTCGACTCGATCCGCTAGAAGGCTTGATGATGACCGTTTAAAAAACAATTTGTTCTGAATCTCCTGATGAGTAAATTTTTATATTTCTTTGCCATTCCCATGTATTTGAATTGCGCCGCACATTCAGGGGATCTTTTTTATTGCTTTATGTTTAGTAAATTGCGTCCTACAAGCTACATTAATTACTAAACTAGTGAAATTTCCCATTGACAGGATAATATTTCTAAGGGCCCAATAATGGAAGCGTAGTATTTCTGATAGTTGAATAAAGAGAGACCAACATGATGTGGTATCCGGATGCCACCCCACCCCAACCAAACCACAACGTAACACCAACACACATCGAACCAGAACAATACCACCCATGAAATAACTCATCAAATAAGTCGCAAGCTCGTGAGGATGGATGTATTAACACCCTAAACATGTTGAGCAGTAAATAATGAAATAATAAAGCAAGTGACATCAAGTTGGTCTCTCTTTATTCAACTATCAAGATGATGCACGGTCCAATAAACATAAGTAGTATTTCTATCTCCACAAATCACATTACATTCAGTTAATACTAGATTATTTTCAGCAAGCTTTGTGTCACGTTTCTAGTTATGTCACTTCATGTGCAACAATATCCTCGCAGCCACATTACACATTCAAATAATTTCTCCAATTACCCTTTCATAAACCTTTCTAAACTTACTCCACAACAAACATCCTTTCAGCAGATACAGTGGCATTAATTAACCATTCAACTACTCGTCATTCACTTCAATCCATCCACACCTCCACACTCATGTAAAATTCTTTGCGACCCCACCTCCTATTCTGCCTTCGAAGTAGCCCCACATAACTGATATTTACAAAACCAAATTCTTCAAGCTTTTCCATTCTTCCGTTGTCACGTAACATTTCAAACTCGTCACAACCTCATGGTTTTACGGACTATGATGCATCACGCGGTTCAAGAATGAGAAGCGGTAGTTCTTATCAACAGATTCATCGTCGTCGAAATCTGCACATTAAGTTTCTATGCGGTCATATGTTTAAACATGACATCTATGCTAAAGCAAGTGAGGTCAGTGAGAAGCAAATATTCATTAAGTCAAGAAATTCTTTGCCTGTTATCTAAGCCCTTTAGGTGTGCCCTGTCCACTGTCATATCCAGTTTCTTCAAGATTAATCTAGGTCTTCCATCTCGACACAGGTTTTCCGGCCATCTCGACACAGGTTTTTCCGGCCATCTCAACACAGTTTTTTCCGGCCATCTCGACACAGGTTTTTCTTGGTTTCCCTGTGTCTATAAGCAAATGCTGAGATGGTTCCCAACATTCCAAGTTGCCACTACATGCTTCTCATGTAGTCCTCCCGACTTAAATCTAGTATTAACCAATTTCATGTTTTGTTTACATGTAAAATAACCACTGCCACCGGGTAACAACCCAATTGCAGTAAATAAATATATTATTATTATTATTATTATTACTATCTTATCTCACGGCTTTTCAACCAGGTTTGTAGGCAGTTAATATCTTTTTCTTTGTGTGCAACACGTACATCTACATGTACATATCGTATCCTTAATCCGATCACCCCATCAATATACATCATGTACTGAATAATGCAATGTCATATATAACTTTTCTCATGCTTCAAACCTGAAGGTAGAATTTGGACTCCCCTCGTCTTCCTTCTGTAAAAAAGACACTGTTTCAGGTCAACTGGTGCTGCTGCCTTGTGCGACGCTTCTTACAATTCGTGTCACTCTGAAACAGACGCCCTCCCATCAAAACCTTTTCTCTCCCTTCTCTCTGGTCACCCACCAAAAAGCTCAACTGTTTCTCTTGCCATCTCCTATACAACCGCATCGATCGTCGTTTTACTGTCTTCTCTTTCTCTATTCGGGACTCTTGCTGTCTTTCTTGTTTCGCTCGGTTATCCCAGGACGAAAGGATTTACAAGAGAAACGAAGTTGAAAGATGGACCAGAATGAGTTATGAGTTGTTGAATGTATAGATGTCACTTTTTTACAGAGCATACATAGTCCTGTATTTAACAGACTCGAACGATAGCCTACAGCCATAATTGAAAAACAGCCTACCAAGTAGTACAGAGACAACGCGGATAAAGAGTCATATGTATTGAAATTCAGAAAGATACACAGTCTGTCGCAGTCGAAAAATGTTTCAGAAATGAAAAAAAACAGTTAACTCTTTAGACAGCGGTTTGCTTTATGAATGTTTTCATCGTGGTCAGAAATTCTATATTTATTTTCGTTTTGAAACCGTGATATTAATTAGTTTGCTTTCCTTTTGAGTGAACAAAAATAATATATATAAAACGAATGCTGCCACATAATCCATAAATGGCAGCGTCAAATTGAGCGCCATATTACTGTTGGCAGGCTCAGTGTTTTCTGAGAAAATTATGTGATTACACTAGAAAGCAAAACTTTTTGTGTAGATATACGTAATCCTCTAAAAACATACTTCTGTTAATACATAACTAACCAACAAACTCAAACAACCACAGTACTGAGTAGTTGTTAGGCGCTCAGAAAATTCAGAATTTCCTCGCGTTTTATACTGTAAAACCCAAATGATTTTTACTACTTACGCAAGAGCTCCTCATTTGCCAATTTCCTGAGCCACACATATCTGGTCCACGCCCTCCCTGTCTATTCTTTAACATCCATTGCATTCTCGCACACGTCACATGTACTACAAAATGAGGTAAGTGTAGCTGTCATATTGAGTGACGGCTCCACTTCTGAATTTTATTGTTGTTGAGCAACCAGCGATGATTCAGTCTTCGTGGCCAGGTGCGGTACAATCCTAAACTATTCACGGAGAATGTTATCAGAGTAAAAACTATTATACAAAGGAAGATTACCAATAGGTGTAAAATTTTGGAAATATCAGAACAAGCGTCGTTGCTGAAGACTGCTCGGGCCGTCCGAGTATTTCATATATGATACACAACACTGAAAGAGTAAACGCCAAAGTTCCACAGGACAGATACTTCTGGCACAGAGTAAACGCTCAAGTTCCACAGGACAGACAATTCTGGCAAAGAATGAACGCCAACGTTCCACAGGACAGACACTTCTGGCACAGAGTAAAGGCAAAGTTCCGCAGGACAGACACTTCTGGCAAAGAGTAAATGCCAAAGTTCCGCAGGACAGACACTTCTGGCACAGATATAGCCAACTGTACTGTAGCTACATGCTACATGCTTCCACCAATCGCGAGACTTCAGGTATCATAGAGCAGCAAACACAGAAATTCATTACATGAACGCCAATTAGTAAACCTTGAAAAGGCTCTGTGCTCATGAGTTTTGGTGCACAACGGAAAACACTCCTTGCACATGGTTTTTGGAAGCTCTCGACAAATGTATGATAAGCCAGAGGGAATGAACTCGAAAAATAACGGCGCATTTGTTGTTACGTCTTTTGTAGAATAAAGAAAAAAACTGTCTTTACTTTCAGATTCATTCTTCATGAATAACATTGGAAAAGAAACGAATCTGAACTTCCGTAAACTATAACAACATAATGGAACCTTTAAGCACAGTACGTTACAGTGCATACATATAAGTGATTGTGGAAGCAGTAGCAATATAAACGAGAACTGTGGTAACGAAATCTAAAACAGACTTCCCAGTTCTCATTTTGTAACAAGTATATGGCAGTAGCAGTGGGTCGTAAAACAAATATCAGTTATTCAATGGGCGTCAATTTCACACTAGGGACGAAAGTCGCTGGTTGCAATCCATTTATATACCGAATGTATTCATGGCATGCACAAAAGAAAAACTATATGAAGATTTGAAGAAAACTCATAAAACCTTATTTCTTAAATCATATTTCTTCTGATTTCTAATACTTCTTACTTTATACTCTCTTATCCTCAGTCTCCATACTATATTCCAGTCAATTCTTTTTCTATTCTTCATTTAATTCTTCTTCTCCATCTCATGTTTATTCCTCTAAAGTTGTATTGTCCCCTCTTACGTTCCGTCTTAATTTTAATTCCTTTCCCTTCATTCTTCATTATCTTTGCTTCTATATTCATTTTTAATCATTCTTTATATTTATCCCTCAAGTCTTCATATTTATCTCTTCGTTCTTCGTCTCTCAACACTCATTGTTCATCTCATCACTTCACCATGTACCTTTATTCTCTCATTCCTCGTAATTGTTTCTCAAATTCGTATTTTTATCCCTAACTCTCAAATGTCATCATCACAATTTCGTGCCTTGTCTGGCTTTCATTTTCTTATTTTCTCGTTCTTCTCTTTACCCTATTTAATTAGCTTTCTTTTTCTTCTTCTTCTTCTTCTTATTACTATTATTATTATTAACTGCAATTGAGTTGTCACTCGGTGGCAGTATTCCTTATACTAGTACAAACAAAACAAATAAGAATAAATATACATAAACGAAACAATACAAAAAACACCACAAAAAATACAAAACACAATAAATACAAGTATACATATTACCAAAACACCCACACATTACTTAACCCACACATACACACATCTACACATTACAAAACAAGTTAAAATAACCACAGTACAAGATATTTCCAAATTAAATAGTCACAGTATAATCAAGTATTCTCAGAATAAGTTCACCCTAATGCACATGGCACTTTTATCCCCAATTACTTCACCGTAACTCACTTCATTTCACTTCACTTCACTTCAAAATAAAATAACTTCACATAAATCATGTTAGTTCACTCCACATCACTACACTCCACGTCACTTCACTTAATTACACTCAACCCCCACTTGCATTCCCTTTCTTGTAACTACATTCTTAACCCTCTTTCTAAATGTGTTTAGTTTACAGGGGAAAAAGTTAGTAACCTTGAAGGAAATTGGTTCCAGGTTTTAATTGTCCTATTTACAAAGGAATATGTACCACTATCTTTTCTTTGTTTCCTAGTTCTAATTTTCCGATTATGATCGTCCCTACTCAGATAGCATGGTTTTAGAAGTCTATTTCCTATTGCTTTCCAAGCCCGTCTCCCAGTGTATGCCTAATATACGTTAAACTTTTCCTACTGCTTATCTTGATGTCCTTCTTACATACATTCATCACATTTATATAGTCTGTCTGTTACATAGCAATATCCTCACCTTCCATGCACGCTTTTCTCCAACCTTCAGCATCTTCCTCTCTTCTTCTAATATAATGGCCAAAACTATGCGTAGCGAACCCAACGCTGATCAGTAGATCTTTTTCAAGTCCCTACATTCTTCTTTATGTATGATGCCTTTTGTTCTAGCATTCAAGAAACCGCTGATGATCGCACATGAGGATACCTAACAGATGTTTCTGAGCTGAGCGGAATACAACTGCTTATTATATTTCGATTATTACAATCATTGCGCTGATAATTTCTGCCAATACGACCACAGTATGGTTCTGATTCGGTATGAGCAAGAACCACCTGGATATACACCGTTCGTCGCAATCTTCTGACGTCGCTTTCGAAAGTGAACTGTTCCGGTTTCGATTTCACGTGTTTCTCCCTTCCAAGACCGCGCTTTGAAATAGAAGACGATGGTTATCTGCCATATATTTCACCACTTGTAAAGGAAAATAATACTGCGGTTTATCGTTAAATGTTCCATAAATTTAACAAAGTATAAACATCACTATTCAGTTGTGTCAACGAACGACCTATTCTGTCTTTTAAATCACTACATATTACAACTTGCTGCATTTTGTTACATGTTGTAAGCCCTTTGCAACAAGTGGTGGAACAGAAGGTATTCATAACATGTAACTTCCGTGACTATTCTAGGTATTTTAACCTCCGAAACTACCCAAAAGGTTTCGATGAAATCTGAACTTGAGGACGGCGCTGACGTTTACAGCGCTAATTTAATTTTGGTCCGTAACGGTCTAGTATGTGTACGTTCCACCTTTTAGAGACTGTAATAAAAATCTGATAGAAGTTATCGATTTTCTATAAGGCGCTTCTTCGCCGAAATGAAACAAATGATATATAATTGCATATTACAATAACAAAGCGAAAAGATATCGATAAGAATTATTTAAGGAAGCATAAAGAAATAAAATTACATGTAGTGTGTTATATTTATTGTAAATACCTCTGTCAGATCATATAAACTGTATGTACGCACATATCAGCAATAACTGTAAGCAATATATTATGCTCATAGCAGTGCATGTAATGATTTCAGCTGAAATGTTGGCCCCTTGTTTATGCTTATACCTTGGGAAAAACTAAACGCCTGCCAAGTGTTTCTGAAGTGGTTAATACGAAAGTTTGACTACCTTTAGAATAAAGCACGATGTAACTAAAGAGTTTACCCGGATCGCTGTAATCTTTGACCCAAATTCTAAAGCAAAAGGCAAATAATCAACATCTATTCAATAAAAGCCCCACTTTGCTGTACAGTGAACTGAGCTTGACACCTTTAATTGATAGGTGTCGGCAGGCTTCACGAACACGTGTGTCTTTCGTTTCCAAGAGCAAGAATTAGAGAGCAGTTTTGAAATATTTTTATCTAGATCAGCGACTATTAGAGCGGTTCTACTCCCATAACTGAAAGAGTGATATAATCAGCTCCCGAGGAAGTCCATGTTCGATATAGTTACAGTTATTAAACTTCGCGTATAAATGATTAGCTCTCTTCATTTCTGCTCGGGAGATAACGGCTTTGAATCTCGGCCATGAAAAGGCCTGTACTGAAAGGGCGTTAATCAAGATTCCAGTATTCCGTTTTATAATGTGTCGTTTGTTATATGGGTACAAACAATTCAGAATAGCGTGATTTGTTCTGGTCTTACTGTAGATAGAGGAAATAAGCTCCTTCGATGCGGTGGTACCTATATGCCAATTTCTAGGGTGTCATATTTCAGAAGACTGGCATCTTATCCAACAAGAGGCAAATATTTAAAACCTACCACGGTTTCCGTTAGCCTTCCCGTTATCTGCTTTACTTCTTTCTCCGTATTTTCCCATAACTCAGCCACAATTATCCCATTATGGAAATATAAATAACCCATACAATTGATAGTAGGTCACTAAATAACCTAAGAATCATTCGTTCAACTTTTTTTTTAAATTCGGAAGTTACCGAGTTCAAATTCTGATCAGGTTAACGGATATCGTGGTTGATACCTGTCAGACTCTCCTTACTTACGTGCTTACTCCATGGAGCAGAGTCCTTCTTGAGAAGCTAACCGATTCTCAGATAGTCAAGAAATTCCCCGCATTTTGTTGAAACCGAAGGTTCATTACCGCATTCACAAGTGGCCGCCACCTGTCTCTGTTCTGAATCTATCTCTTTACTTCTTCCATAACGATGCTTTAACAGCATTAAAGCAGGCCACAGTCGATTACTCTCAAGTACATGTTCACGTCTACTGATCGTCTTCGCTTGTTATTCGACGTTATATGTCTTAAGTATTCGGAAAATATTCTTTCCAAGAAGATTCGTTGAAGGAGTGATCTGCAAGACACTTGTGAACAGTGGATTTGCGATTTGAAATAGAGAAATTTACAGTCAGTGCTTGTTGACAAGGAAGAAAGAATAATCTTTGTTACCTGAATATACAAAATTAATCTACTGCAAAACGTTTTATTTTTCGGTCACCTATTTTAAAGCCTTAAGGATTGAAACACAAGGTCCCTTGTCCACTACTGCTTCGGATGAAGACAGAAACAGATATTTTTCCCCCGATAACGAAAGAAATCTGTCTGTACAGTTTGCAGCGTCACACAATTTCTCGCACATCATACGAAGACCACTAAGAATGTGCAGAATCATGACGTGTTCGTGTACCGACAGAAGGTTTAACCCATAACCTTCTTCCAGGCCATTCCTTTCGTACAAATTTCTACCACTTGATTCTTCATGTATTGTGAAATATATTGTGACATATATTGTGACATGTACCTCCCTGTCAAAAATCCTCTCAGCAATAAATTTAACTTAATTTCAAAATAATAACTTTATTTGAACAAATATAGAGACGGCGTATGAATGTTACATGTATTTATTTATTTATTTGTATACAAAAGTGAATTTATTTTTAAACCCCATTTCCAAATAGCCTTGTTTAACCTTTTAGTAACCTGATAAACAGCAGTTTCACATATTACATTACAAACTGGAGATATTTACAATTCACTGGTAGATTTCCATGGATAATTTGTGAAATCCGACAAAATAATTTCCACGGTGACAACTAATTTAATAAATGTAATATTTTCGCTCCTTAAAGAATGCGGTAAAACACGAACTAAACAATAAATGACAAACTACTGATATACATTTCATGTTTTATAAAATTTATTTAATGCCGTAAAGTGCGTTACAGGTGAGAAAGGATCTAAATCAAAATCTTTACTCATTACAATAATATTTAAAGAAATTATTTACGGAAGAAGTTTTTCAAGACCTTATCACTAGTTTATTTTATATTTACAGAAATGTGTAAGCACATTTAATTATAATTTAAGAACGAAGATGATCGGAGCAGTTACACTCCATAATTATTATGAAGGGAATTATTCTTGCCCGCCCTAATGCATCATGTCCGAAACTTCTGCCTTTCAATTATGGGGCAAAGTAATAAAACCCCTGCGTGAAACGATGAAGTTCCTTCCTAACATGTGAAAATGTGGACTATTTCCTGGGGCCCTCGAGTCGTCGATTTATCGGTGATTATTTTACCCCACTGTACACTTAAACCTAACGAGGATGTGGACGCGATATTCAGTACCAAAAATCTTTAAAATGATTGTGAAGATCTCATTCACCATTTTCAAAAACCTAGCCGAAAGGTACGTGTAAAAGTCAAATATGTTTGCCTTCATTAACATATTTGCATTTATTTAAAAACATTCTATACGTCCTCATACGCAACAAGGTACGAGATTATCGCGGGACTTTTAAAAGGCTGTAACGCGAAGTCCAAAAGTTTCAATCTGTCTGACTACGGAAAGGTTTACAAGTTTAGTCAGTCAGCTGTCTGGTACACAGCCTAATAATTGTGTCTTCTTCAAGAAATTATGCAGTGTCTGACGAAATAATTTGAAACGAAATAGCAATATTCAGGTATTTCAGTGCAACCGTATAAATGCTTAAACTAAATTCATACGATCCATTACAGGGAACAGCAGCGTGCTGTTGTGAACACGTTAATGAACAACAGGAAATCGCTCGACTAGCTGAGGGATATTAGCACCCCAAGTGCAAAGCTAAATGCAGTTCAAATAATTCTTTTGTAAGCCTACGGAGCAGATCAAATAATTCCCTGCTCTAAGGTAAACAAGTTGTTCACTGACTCTTTAGCAAAGGTCTACGGTTAGGTCCTATTCAGAACTAGTTCCATCTAGTCTCCACTCCCATGCCCTATTTCTGCAAGACCCGTGTGATATAATCCTCACAGACAAGCCTAGATCTCCCCAGTGGCCGCTTCACTTGATGTTTCTGGTCCAAAATTTGGTAAACCACGAAGCCGTTCAAGAAGCAGCTATGTAAACCTGCAGAAAGCGTCGTGCTATTAAGTTTCCCTCCCGTGTACCGCCAACTCTGACACCATCTTCGGTAAAGGACGTATAATTAAGCTGTTTGGCGTTGAATGAATGAAAGCTCTTCGCGGCTTCTTACCTTACAGAGGGAGTTCTTTCAAAGGAAAGTAATTCTGTGATATGTGTTAGGTATTTTCTCCCTTTTAGTTCTCAATACTGCGATATCTCATTAAATGTTGAGTTTTATATTTAAAAAGACACAAGGTTTATTTTTACTCCATTTCCTGAGTGTAGTTCCTTACTGCATAAAATCAGCTTCATTTAGTTTAAGCTATAACGACCAAAAAAATCGTCTCTCGGAAAGGCGATTCATGGAATTATCAGGGGTGTCAAGTACAGGTATCCATTTATATCATTCTTGTACACAACTTCTGATTATCTTATTAACTTACATTGAATATTCTTCTATTTTTTTAGGCGGGTAGGCGCCCCTCAAGGAAATCAGTTAATAGTCACAAAAGAAGGATCGTCAGAAGTTTGAGACATGACAATTACAGCCTTGATAATTTAATATTTGATAAACTGCAAACGTATCATTGATTTAAATTTTCACTTCAAGCTAAAAGAAAAAAGTGAAAGGCGGTGATGCGTTTCCAGACTGAAATGCGATTACTACAGGCATAGTTGTACTTATCATGTTGGGTGTCTTCGGATAGTGTCTTGGCTGTTCCCTGTATAGTTAATTAGTTGTTTTGCTTTCGTATTTCGAAATGACCATTGCAATTTTTCGCATTAGTATATTCAATGTCTTCCCTGAATTTGATCCTTTTGATCGAAACACGTAGAAGGGATGTATATTGCAAATGGACATGAAAAACAGAAAGGATGTTGGAGGTTTCCTGTTACAACTCCACCACTTGAGGGGCTTAGGTTAGACGTTAGACTAGTCTCTTTCCGTTATAACATGTCCCTTGACCAAGGTCTACAGCAGCTTTGCCGGGCGAGCACCGTAACCGGAGTGGTGTGACAGTGTGGCAGTAAGGATCCATGATGTCTACTAAGATGATATAAATAGGTTCGAACATGTGAATAATTAACGGAGTGATAATGTACTGTTTCAAAAGAGGCATCTGATGATCCCGTAATTCAGATTGTCACTTATATAAGTATCTTAGGGGATTGAGGAGAGAGGGACTGAAAAATTTCGAGTAGGGCCCATTTGTTTTGAATTGACAAATGAGTTATTTTCATAGTCAAAAGTGTCGCAAACAGATCAACCACACTTCGTCTTCATTAAATTTATTTTTGGTTAGCGACAAAAGTTTTCTTTTAATTACATTACGTGAGATTAGTTGCTTGCAACCGTAATTTTATCCACAGCGGAAGAGTCACACAGATCTGAAAAGCAGGTTCCTTAGTCGTACTTTTGAGTGTGCCAGTACTTACGTTTCCTTAGCAGTATATTCAACTGTTTCATTGACATAAAATCCTTCCGATCGCACTATGGCTCTGGGGTCGACTCAGCCTCTAACAGAAATGAGTACCAGGAGCATTTCCTGGGGTTAAAGGCGGCCGGTGCGTAAGGATGACAACCTTGCCACTAACTTGTGCCATTATCACGAAATCCGGGGACCTTAACTTCCTGGAACCCTCTGTGCCACTCCAGGCCTGTAACGGGACTGCTATACTTTTTTTCTATATTCAACTGTAGCTAGGACCCAAGTGTCGTCACTTTAATAGATAATTGTAGCTAGGAACTATGTTTCCTCAGTAATATAATTAAGCACGTCTAGTACCCACGTATCCTCAGTAGCCCAGTGAATTAACTATTACCCTTATTTCATCAATAATATATTTAACTATAGCTAATACCCAAGTTTCCTCAGTATTACGATTAACTGCAGCTAGTATCCGAAGATCCTGAATATAACAATTGTATCTAGTTCACGAAGTCCAATATTTGAGAGGTAACGAGTTCCTACAAAAGTTGCAAGAATGTTTTTCGAATTAACGAATATGCTAGTTAAGCAGAACCATTTCGATTAGAAGTTTGTTTACGATTAGACAGATAAAGATGCATATCTTGCCAAAACTTTAGACCCCTTACGAAATACTGAAGTGGAAATTTTATCCGCTTGCCTGGTCCACATGCAGTTAACTGAACGACTGTGGACACGTTCCAAGTTCCTTCAAATGACCTGGAATTGTTCGGTTTCCCACTGCTTCAATACTGTTTGCTTACGGAAATCTGATTTTCATGTAGTAATGTAGCAGATAAATCGAATTCAACACAAAAGTTTGTTCTTCCTTCCTAAAAGCGAGTCAGCCTCTTCCGACTCGAACACATAAACAAAATGCGACAGTAGCATGTGACGATTTTCATATCGCTGTTTGATGAATTGCTGTGAATAGAGGAAACAAGAAAGCATGAAGTAGCGTAGCAAAACACCATTTAATGCCTACATTTTTTGTTTTAAAATCTACATATTCCAAGTTGCCTGTCAGGCATGTAATATATTCCTGTAATTGTTATAAGCATTTAAAAGTAACTTCACAGCAATGCCTCCAATTTGGAACTCATGTGCTATTTTGTCCCTTAACCTGCCACAAAAGAATGTGATCATACTCAGACCTCAATTTCAACTAACGAACTGAAATTTCGGGGGCACAATTGGTGCCTTTGTGCAGTTACGGTTAATTGCCAATCACGATTACAGGAAAGTACTGCATGCAAGGGAGACCAATTATGAGCCGTAATTTTTGAAGATGTAAAGGCGAATATTAAACAACATTTCACTGCCGATACACCGTAAGATTGTGCTTCTTGTATTCAACCCAAATAATCAAAACAGCAATCTAAATATCGTCACATTCTCTGCACATCCTGTACAAGCGACAACAGTTCGTCTGTCTGTCCCACCATAGTCTTCCAAACGGCGTGTTTTGAAGAAGAAAAACGTCCAGTGCTTAAAACATGTTTGAGAAATGAAATTTTTTTTTAATAAGAAGGTGTAGGGTGCCTTAAGTTCTATACGTATTACTACGGGCAGACAGGCAGGCAGATTAGACACAGACAGACAGAGAGACAGACGGACGGACGGACAGACAGAAAGACAAACAGAAAGACAGACGGACGGACGGAGGGACAGACAGACAGAAAGACAGACAGAAAGAGAGAAAGACAGACAGAATGACAGAAAGACGGACGGACGGACGGACGGACAGACAGACAGATAGACAGCCAGATAGATATAGATATATATGGATGGATGGATGGATGGGTGGGTGGGTGGATGAATGGATGGTTGGACGGACGGACGGACGGCGGACGGACGAACGGATAGACAGACAGATAGTTAGATAGATAGATAGATAGATTAGATAGATAGATAGATAGATAGGTAGGTAGATAGGATAGATAGATAGATAGATAGGTAGGTAGATAGGATAGATAGATTAGATAGATAGATAAGATAGATAGATAGATTAGATAGATAGATTAGATAGATAGATTAGATAGATAGGTAGATTAGATAGATAGATAGGTAGATTAGATAGATAGATAGATAGATTAGATTAGATTAGATTAGATTAGATAGATTAGATAGATAGATTAGATAGATAGATTAGATAGATAGATTAGATAGATAGATTAGATAGATAGATTAGATAGATAGATTAGATAGATAGATTAGATAGATAGATTAGATAGATA
>Ga0123354_10004275_pt1 | contig 20176 bp, 17 predicted proteins | sample TergutLab28metaG_2_FD_97872 | JGI IMG/M metagenome (GOLD analysis project Ga0123354, IMG submission 97872) | Labiotermes labralis P4 segment gut microbial communities from Petit-Saut dam, French Guiana - Lab288 P4 | ecosystem: Host-associated > Arthropoda: Insects > Digestive system > Gut ...
CAGTTCCACCAGCATGTCCGATTTTCGTATCCGGCAGCGCACCACGGCAGCCTTTAAGTGTTGCTTGAGATATTCTTCGGCAAAACCGACCGCGCCAAGAAGCTCCGGCGTAACGGGCGTCCCCGTGTAGATTCGGCTGGCCAGGCACGGCGAGGCCGGAATATCCGCGAACGAGAGACCAAGCTCGTGGGCCATGGCCCGGATGTCCGCCTTGGCGATGCGCGCCTCCACAAAAGGATGGCGCACTCCATGCTCGCGCGCGGCAATGAGGCCTGGGCGATGCTCGCCCAGATCGTCCGTATTGGCCCCGCTGACCACAACCGCAGGCGTGCCGGAGTCGCGCGCCGTGTCGCGGGCCAGGTCGTTCAGGCGCTCGTAGAGGTGCGTCTTGCAAAAATAGCAGCGGTCGAAAGGATTGCGGACATAGCGTTCGTCGCTCAGTTCATCCGTCGTCACCAGTTCAAGCCGCCAGCCCTGGAGGCCGGCCTGCTCTTTTACCCTATCCGTACACGCCCGCGGTACGGCCGCTGTTACGGTGTGGGCCATGATGGCGCGTCCGGGGAGGGTCCGGTGGGCCAGGGTGGCCAGAAGCAGGCTGTCCACGCCGCCGGATACGGCCACCACCACGCTGCCAAGATCGGTCAGGATCTTATGCAGGGCGGGCCACTTATCGGAGGAAGGAAACTGGGGCGCGGCGGACATGAAGGCGTTCTTACCCGCTAACCGGGCGCTTGACCAGACCGGATTGGCTGATAGATTGTCTGTGGAATCAGGAGGCTCCCATGGTTCTAAGAATCGTCGTGCAAACCGTCCTGTGGCTCGCGTTCACCGCCGTTGTGCTTTTCGTTTCGGCCGGGACCGTGCGGTGGGAAGGCGGCTGGACGTACATTGTTTTGACCGCGGCCTGCTCGACCGCCGTGACCGCGTGGCTTTTCAGGCACGATCCGGGGCTTCTGGCCGAGCGGCTAAAGTCTTTGGTGCAGCGCGATCAAAAGACCTTCGACAAGCTCTTGATCCCTGTTTTTTTCCTCTTCTATTACGCCTGGCTGGCCTTTATGGCCGTGGACGCCGTCCGGTTCGGATGGTCCAGGGTTCCTTTCTGGCTCCAAGTCGCGGGCGTTTTGTTCAGCGCGGCCGGATATTGGGTGGTTTTTCTCGCCTTCAAGGTGAACAGCTTCGCCGCCCCGGTCATAAAAATACAGCGCGACAGGCATCAGAGGCTGATCGACTCCGGCCCCTACGCGGCGGTGCGCCACCCCATGTATGCGGGCGCGCTGCCCGTTTTCGTGGGCACGGCGTTCATTCTCGGTTCCTGGTGGGGGCTTTTCGCCGCCGTGGCGGTCATGATCCCGCTGCTTCTGGTCCGGATTCTCCTGGAGGAAAAAACGCTCGAAAAAGAGCTTGACGGATACGCTGACTACGTGAAACGGGTCCGCTACCGCCTGATTCCCGGAATTTGGTAGCGGCGGCATACGTTGGAAGAAGGAAAGCTCTATGCGCCGTATTGTCCCTGTCGTCTGTCTGTTGTTGTTTGTTACAGCCATTGCCGCTCATGCCCAGGAACGCGACGGCAAAGAGTGGATGGACCACGCCGATTCCTGGAAATACGCCTACATGACCGGCTTGCTGGACGGCGTGACCACAGGTTCCGAATTCACCATGCCGACGCTTTCCAAAGGCAGCATCGTTCTCTACAAACAAGACGACGCGTGTCTGCAGAAAGCGGAAACCACCTATGGATACAACACCAGCCGGTTCTTCTTCGGGATTACGCTGAAGGAATTCGTGCAGGGGATGGACGCATTTTACCAGGATCCGGCCAATCGGAACATTCCGGTGAATCACGCCGTCATGGTGTGGGCCATGCAGCGCAAGGGCATACCGGAAGCGGACAAGATGCTTCTTGATCTGCGCGAAGAGTGGAAAGAGCAAAGCAATTAAGCGACATGGCCGCAATGGGCGCTACGAGCCTTCATCGGCTGGAGCATCTTTCGCGGGTTCGTCTTTCTCGATGAGTACATCGTTATATTCGTCGGCGTAGATGCCAAGCATCACCATGGCGAACGCCAGGATGAGGGGGCCGTAGAGAATCCCCAGCGGACCAAGATACTTGACGCCCCCGACAATGGATAAAAACACCCAGAATGTGGACATGCGGGCCTGGCCCCGCATGAGCAGGGGGCGAAGCACCGAGTCGATGCTGGAAACCACGACGGCGCCCCAGGCGGCGAGAAAGATGGCGAGTTTCCAGTTTCCGGTGACGGCCAGATAAATGGCCGCCGGTCCCCAGATGAGCATGGTCCCGATCATGGGCACGAGGGACGTAAATCCCATGACGGCGCCCCAGAAGAAAGCGGGGATTCCGGCGATGGCAAGCCCCACGCCGCCGGCCACCCCCTGACACACGGCCACCAGAAGGCTCCCCACCACTACAGAGCGCGCCACGTCGCGCATGCGGTTAAAAATGCGGTCCTCCTGGGAGTCGCGCAGAGGGGAGAGGTATCTCAGCCTTTTCAGCATCGAGTCGCCTTCGAGCAGAAGAAAAAAGAGGACGAATAAAAACAGCAGGAAGTTGAAGAATCCGCCCACAAAATTGCTTAAGAGCCTTGTGCCGAAATCGATGGTGAATTGTCCGATATTTTTGGAAATATCCAGAAGGCCGCTTTTTATGTCGAAGTGGTCCAGATCAATCGTGAGCCAGGGCAGTTTTTCCTGCAGCCAATGGATATACGGCGTAAGCGTGGCTTCGGAGAGCCAAGCGTCGAGGTTTTTGCCTTTGAGCCAGGCCTGGACCGACGCCGTGGAATTGGCCGCCTGATTGACCAGGGCGGCGGTGAACAAAACCAGCGGCACGATGATGAGAAGCGTCACCAGAAGCGTGGTGACAAGCGCCGCCAGGGCTTCGCGGTTGTGGAGCCGCCGCTTTATCCGGTTGTGGACAGGGTGGATGAGACTTGCCAGAATAATGGCCACGAGAATGGTGTGGACAAAAGGCTCAAGAACCTTGAACGCGAGAAAGAGCGAAAGGGCCAGCACACCCAGCAGGAAATAGGAATAAATGGGGATTTGTTTCGCCATGGATGTTCCTAACAGAGTTGATCCCGGCCGCAAAGAGGCAATCCGGCTCCCGCCCTGGACCGATGTGGCTCCCGCGCTCCTTGCGGAACTGGGGCGGGATTCCCTGAGTGCGCGCATGGCCGAGGAATGGTCCCTGGTCTTGACCGCGAGAAGCGTGCCGCACCGGATACGCCGAAACGCGGCATCCGGATTGGCGCTTCTCGTGCCCAAAAGGCGGGAAGACAAGGCGCTTTCCGAACTGTGGGCCTATTTCGCGGAAAATGCCGAACGACAGGCGCTGCCTGATTTGCGCCCGTCGCTTCTCTTGCGCGAATTGCCGGGGCTTGTCTGGAGCCTTGCCGTGGTCACGGTATTTTTGACCGTGACCGGCACGGAAAACTCCCTTGGGGCGTTTCAGGTCTCCTGGCGCGAACTGGGAGAGGGAAACACCTCTCTTATGGCGTCGGGCCAATGGTGGCGGGCGCTGACGGCTCTTACGCTCCATGCGGACATCGGACATCTTCTGGGCAACGTCTGTCTGGGAGGGATATTCGTGTTGCTTTTGGCCGCCGAAGCGGGGTTGGGAAACGCCTGGTTTCTCGCCCTGGCGGGCGGCGTCGCGGCCAATGCGGCCAAAGTGCCGCTGGGGATGGTGGGTTACGGCTTTCTGGGGGCGTCCACCATGGTGTTCGCCGCGCTTGGGGCATTGGCCGGGGCGCGCCTGGTCAGGCTCGGCCGGGCCTTCCGCTGGCGGCGGATAGCGCCGTTCGCGGCCGGGCTTATGCTCCTGGCGTTCTTAGGGGTGGGGGACAAGGACGATCTTGGGACAATCGATCTGGCCGGTCACTTTATGGGGTTTGGCGCGGGGCTTTTTCTGGGACTTTTGTATGCGGGCCTGGAAGGGCTTACCGGCAGAAGCCTGCGGGGGCTTTCGCCGTGGCTCGGATCATTCGCCGCGCTCCTTGTTGTTCTCGCCTGGGGCTGGGCTTTTGGCGCATGAAGCATCTTTTTTGGAGAACCACTGACCGAGGTCCTGGGGGCGCGGTATTCAGCCGCCGCCTTGCGACGGCGGAAAAAAGAGAATCACCAGGAGAAACACTCCGGCCAGCACGCCGAAAAAGATCACCGCATTGAGCATGGTTTGTCCTTTTATTTTGCATGGAGCGTACGCGTCCGGCCGGAAAAAGAAAAGAAATTTGCGCGGGCGGGGGAAAGTCTTTATGATCCGTCCCCGCTAAGACTGACATTGGTATTTGGAGAACCGCATGGAATCCGACCGTCCCCGTGAGATCCGCCGCTTCCTGGAGGAGGACGGCACAAAAGCCCCTCTCCCGGAGAAGGAGCATCATCGCCTGCTGGCCGGGGAAGAACAAATCCTCTACCAGACGGGAAAGCATTGGATCGTGTTCGTGAAAGCCCTTCTGTATCTCGTGCTGGCCATTTTTCTCCTTGCCGAAAGGGGCGACCTTGTGCGGCATATTCCCTATACGTCCGCCTCGGAAGGCGCGCACGCGGTCACCGGGACCGTGGCGCAGCAGGGCGGCGGCGAGCGGATAGTGCCCGCTCAGACCATGGACGACATCATGCGCTGGGCTGGCATCACGATCACCTGGACGGTTTCCGGCGTCTGCATCGCGCTGGGGATTGTCCTGCTCTTTGTGGGAGTCGCCAGGGCTGTGGGATTTTTCAGCTGCCAGGTGATGCTCACCACCAAGAGGGTTATCGCCCGCGATGCGCTTTTGGGGTCCTTTTCATCCTTGTCGCTTGCGAATGTGGAATCGGCGAGGGCGGACTGCGGGCTTTTGGGGCCGATGCTCGGATATGGAAAGGTCGCGATCACGATGGGTTCGGGCCGGAAGGTTTCTCTGGCCAACATCGCGCGCCCCATGGAATTTGAACGGGAACTCTTTGGCGCGAAGTGATCGTTGAGCCATGCGTTTTCCCTCCAGACCCCGCTCCTTTCGGATCAGCACCCTGCGCCTTCGGCTGATTCTGGTTTTCGCGTGCATAGCGGTCATCATTTATTTCACCAATTCCCATATCTTCGACTACCAGCGCGGCATCGTGAACATCTCCCGCCAGGTGGTGAAGGTGCGTTTCGAGGTGCTTTCCATCTCCCAGGAAATGGTGGACAGCCTGCTCTCCATGGAGGAAAACCAGAAGAAATACGAGGTGTTGCGCGAGGACACCTACCGGGAATACTTTGCCTCGGCGTTCAAAAAATACCGAAACGACCTTTCCTCGCTGCAGTGGTTCAGCTATAAGGGTTCCGAGGCGTGGGCCAAGCTTCGGGACGATTTTGAGAAGTCTTTTCCCGAAACGGTGGACCCGGCCGAGTTGGTAAAATCCCAGCCGCCCTGGGTTCCGCAGGAAAAGCTGAACGCCTGGCGCGAGGCCATCCTTGCGGCCAAGCAGGAGAACGAACGCGCGATCCAGGCCGGCACGCGCGAACTCTACGTGTGGAGCGAAGGCGCCGTGCGCGCGGGCCGGATAGGCCTTGCGGTCTCCATGGCCGTGGCGCTTCTTGGAAGCGTCTATCTGTGCATTTCGCTGTTTCGGCCTCTGCGTGAGATGCGCCGCGGCATCCGGGCCTTCACGCTGGACGGGAAGCTCACCCCGGTCAAGATCATTTCCCGTGACGAACTGGGAGAGGTGGCCCAGGCCTTCAACGAGATGACCGTGCGCTTAAAAGAAGAAGAAAAGATGCGCACCGATTTTATCGATATGCTTTCCCACGAAATACGCACCCCCCTGACCTCCATCCGCGAGTCCGTGAACCTCATGCGCGAAAAGGTGCTTGGCGAGGTGAACGAAAAGCAGATGCGTTTTTTGAACATCGCCGGAACCGAGCTTGAACGCATCTCCCGGCTTCTGGCCCGGCTCATGCAGGTCTCCAGCATGTCCTCGCGTTTTATCAGCCTAAATTTCAAGCCGATGGACCCGGTCTTGATGCTCCATGAGACCGTGGACAAGGCCACCCCTCAGGCGGAGGCCAAAAAAATCACGATCACCGCGCACGCGGTCGCGGACGTGCCATCGGTCATGGCCGATGCGGAACACCTGGAGCAGGCGTTTTTAAACCTTATCGGCAATGCCGTGAAATTTTCTCCGCCAGGGTCCGCGGTTGAGGCCTCCCTGCAGCTGGCGGACGGCGGCAACCAGCTTCTTTTTTCCGTGGTCGATTCCGGCCCCGGCATCCCTGAGAGCGAACAAGCCCTGGTGTTCAACAAATACTACCGGGGCGAAAAACTGAAAAATACCGTGGCCGGCATAGGCCTTGGTCTCTCCATCGCCAAAAACATCGTGGAGGCGCATGGGGGCAAAATCTGGCTCTCCAGCAAGCCGGGCCGGGGCAGCACCTTTTTCTTCACCATACCCATCACCAGGGGGACAGAGTAATCATGCGTTGTCAGACCATCCACGCGCCGCGCCGGATCATCGGCCTGGCCTTCCCGGCCGTTCTGGCCGCTCTTTTGACCTTTGGGGCCGCCTCGTGCGCGCATACGCCGCAGGCAACGCAAGCCGCCCCGCATGAGGCCGCGCATCCAGAGACGCCAATCGTAAGCGAGGCGTACGCCAAGGCCATGCAAGCCTTTACAGCCGGAGATTTCCAGAGCGCCGCCGCCCTTTTCGAAAGCCTGGCAAGCCCGGAAAGCCAAGCTTGCGGCCCGGAGTGCCGGGCGAAAGCGATGTATGGTCTGGCCTGTTCGCTTTTGGCCAAGGCCGCTTCGCGTGAGGACATGGACGCGGCCCTTGCGGTCTGGCAACAGTGGCGGACAATGGCGAATGATCAGGGCGATGCGCGGATGCTCACGCCGTTTCTGCAGAGTCCGAACATTTTCCCGGAACAAAAGGGACAGCCGCAAGGGCAGCGGTCAAAATCGGCCGCAAGCGATCAGGATCTGGCAAAACGCCTGCAAGCCAAGGAAAAACAGGTACAGCTTTTGCGCAAGCAGATAAAAGCCCTGGAGGCCATCCATCAGGAAATCCAGGAAAAGAAGAAGATGTCCAATTAGATATGGCGCGGGAAGCTGAAAAGACCATCCTCATTGTGGATGACGATCCGCACATCCTGGAGGTGCTGGAGACGCGTCTGTCCTCTGCGGGCTACCATGTCGTTCTGGCCGGAGACGGCCGGGCGGCGCTGGATTTTCTTGCCGCCAACGCTGTGGATCTGGTCATCTCCGACATCCGCATGCCGGGGCTGACCGGCCTTGAACTCCAGGCCGCCCTGGAGCGGACGCTGCCCGGCTTGCCCCTCCTTTTTCTAACCGCCCACGGTTCCATCCAGGATGCGGTCAAGGCCATACAGAGCGGCGCGGTGGATTACCTCACCAAGCCGTTTGACGGGCTGGAGCTTTTGGAAAAGGTGCGCGCCGTTCTGGCCAAAACAGGCGGAGGGGCAAGCCGCAAGGCGTCCACGAAACCTCCCGCGCTTGCGGAAGAAGCCGCCTGGCAGACCTCTTCACCCAAAATGATCGAGCTGATGCGGCAGGTTTCGCGCGTGGCCGCGCGCGATGTGAACGTGCTTATTCTGGGCGAGTCCGGGACGGGCAAGGAGGTCATTGCCGAGCGCATCCACGCCATGAGCCCTCGCCGGGATCATCCGCTGGTCGTGGTGGATTGCGGCTCGACCCCGGATACGCTCCTGGAATCCGAACTGTTCGGCCACGTGAAGGGAGCCTTTACCCATGCGGTGCGCGACAAAAAGGGCCTCATTGAGGAAGCCAGCAAGGGAACCCTTTTTCTGGACGAAATAGGCAATATTTCCGCTGAAATGCAGGCGCGTCTGCTCCGGTTTCTGGAGAACCACAAAATACGGCGCATCGGCGACACGCGCGAAATCGCCGTGGATTGCCGCGTCATAGCCGCCACCAACGCCAATCTGGCCAAGAGCGTAGCGGCCGGAACCTTCCGCGAGGATCTCTACTACAGGCTGCGCGTGGTCACGCTCAACGTCCCGCCGCTTCGCGAGCGTAAGGAGGACATCGAGCCTCTTGCCCGCCTTTTTGCGAAGGCCTTCTGCGCGGCGCAGCGCATGGAAGAGGTTTCAATCCTTCCTGAGACGCTCGATGTCATGCTGGAGTATGCGTGGCCGGGCAATGTCCGGGAACTTAAAAACGCCGTGGAGGCCGGTATCGTGCTGTGCCAGGGAGGCCAGCTGACGCCTGAGGATCTCTCCCGGATTCTTCAGATCGCACCGCCCGCCGCGTCTGCGCCGCAAAAGATGTCCCAAGCTCTTTCTCTGGACGAAAGCGAAAAACTGGCGATCATCCGCGCCCTGGAGCGGTCCAACTGGGTGCAAAAGGACGCGGCTCCGCTTTTGGGGGTCAGCCGCCGCGCCTTAAATTACAAGATACAAAAATACGGCATTGAGATCCCCTCAAGGCGCAAGACTGCGAAATCTTAGCGATATGGCGTAAGAACGATTATGGGAATTTTGCGTTTTCTTTTGGCCATAGCGGTCCTTCTGGACCATCTTCCCGCCGCCCGGGATATAGCCTTGAAGCCCCGCTTTGGTCCGGGCGCGACATTGGCCGTTGAGATATTTTTTATGATCTCCGGGTTTTACATGGCGCTTATTTTGGGGGAGAAATATGTCGGAAAAAATGGAGTACGCGCCTTTTATAGAAACAGATTCTTGCGCATCTATCCGGTGTATATTTTTGTTGTTTGTATGTCCTTCCTCATTGCCGTGTACTATAGAATACAGCATGGGCACTGGATATTCCTGTCTCTGGCCGTTCCGATGTTTCTCCATGCCAACTGGCTGACGAGAATCCATGTTATAGTATCCAATCTGTTTCTTGTCGGCCAGAATACGTTCTTTTTTCTGGACAATTGCCCGGACGGCTCTCTCGGGCTGCACTGCGGCGGCGCGAACGCCCTGCCGCCATGGGTGATGTTTCTTATTCCCCAGGCATGGTCCATCGAGATAGAAGTGTTTTTTTATCTCATCTGTCCTTTCATAATACATTTGAAGACAAAGACTCTCTCCATTATCGCATGCGTACTCATCACATTAAAAATATATACTGTTTTCTTCATCTATCATCTGCAGTCAGGATATTTCAATCTGCGTTTTCCGGGGTTTGAATTCGCCCTGTTTCTTCTTGGAATACTCGCTTACAGAATATATAAAAATTATCTTAAAGAGAAGAAAATCCCTTCTTTTGGTTATGGAATCATTCTTGTATTCGTTTTAGCCGCATCGCTTTGTCATTTTCTGTTCAAAGATATGGGGAGCTTCATCTCGATTTATATAACGGCTTTTCTGGCGCTTCCCATTCTCTTTCGTCTCTCAAAAAACAGCAAAATAGACAGATTCATTGGCGAGTTGTCGTACCCCATCTATCTGATACATGCGGTGGTGATGGTGCTGGTCTTTTATTGGGTGGGCAAAGAGGACGCGCCGCTGGCGATCGCGGCGGTCATTGTCGCGGCGCTTCTTTTGAATTACTTCATACTGCGGCCCATTGACGCCTTCCGGGCCATTAAAAGCGCGGCGAACAAACCCGCGCCCGTGCCGGTGACGACGCGCTATCCGTAGTTCAGTCAATCCCCAGGCTTTTCCAAAGACCGCTCACTTTGTCCTTTACGTCCTGGCTCATGCGCAGGGCGTCCGGCCATTCGCGCAGGTGTCCTTCTTCCGGGGTCTTTTTGGTGGCGTCGATGCCGATCTTGCCGCCGTAGTGGGGCAGGGGGCAGGCGTGGTCCAGGGCGTCGGTCGGGCCTTCCACCACCACAATATCGCGGCGCCAGTCCACGTTGTTGCCCAGCCGCCACAGCACTTCGCTCACGTTCTGCACATTCACCTCGGCGTCCACCACGACGATCACCTTGGTGAACATCATCTGCCCCATGCCCCACAAGGCGTACATCACCTTGCGGGTCTGGCCGGGATAGCGCTTGTCTATGCTCACGAAGCAGAGATTGTGGAACACGCCCTCCAGGGGCAGGTTCATGTCCACTACTTCGGGCAGGGATTTTTTGATGAGCGGCAAAAAGAGCCGTTCCGTGGCCTTGCCCATGTAGCAGTCCTCCATGGGCGGCGGGCCGACGAGCGTGGCCGGGTAGATGGCGTCCTTGCGGTGCGTGAGGGCCGTTACGTGAAACACAGGGTAGTCGTCCGCCAGGGAATAATAGCCGGTATGGTCGCCGAACGGCCCCTCGCGACGGCGCTCGAAGGGATCGACATAGCCCTCCAGCACGAACTGGGCATTGGCCGGAACCATAAGGTCCACGGTCTTGCACGGAACAACTTCCACAGGGGCTTGACGCAAAAAGCCGGCAAAGACCAGTTCGTCGATCTCGTCCGGAATGGGCGCAGTAGCGGCATAGGTCACGGCGGGATCGGCCCCGATGGCCACGGCCACAGGCAGGCGTTCCCTGCGCTTTTCGGCCAGATGGTAGTGGTAGGCGCCGCCCTTGTGCTTGTGCCAGTGCATGCCGGTGGTGTTTTTGTCGAAGACCTGCATCCGGTACATGCCCATATTGCGCGTGCCGGTCTCCGGGTTTTGGGTGATGACCAGCGGCAGGGTGATGAAAGGACCGGCGTCGCCTGGCCAGGTGGTCAGCACAGGCATGATGGAGAGATCAACGTCGCCGCCCGTGAAAATTACCTCCTGGCAGGGAGCGCCAGATACCTCTTTGGGGAAAATATTGGCCATGCGGGCGAGCTTGGGCAAAAGCTTCAATTTTTCGATGATGCCTCCGGGCTTTTTCAACTCGAGAAACGTCTCGATGTGCGCTGCCAGGGTCTCCAGGCTTTCCGTTTCCAGGGCCAGGTTCATGCGGTTTACGGAGCCGAAGGCATTGGTCAGGACGGGAAACCGGCTGCCCTTGACGTTCTCGAAGAGAACGGCGGGACCGGCGGTTTTGCTCACCCGGTCCGTCACTTCCGCGATTTCCAGATACGGATCGAGCGAAACGCCAACGCGTCTCAGTTCGCCCGCTTTCTCGACAGCCTTGATGAACGCCTGCAAATCTTTATACGCCATGGAAGTCTCCCGTTTGTCTCTTCGTCAAGTCTTTACGACAGGCCACTATCCGGCGGCAAGCAGGCCGTAAGGCCCAGTTCCCGCGCCTTTTCCTCGGTGGGCAGCCCGTCCTCCGTCAAGCCCCGGATGGCGTAGTAGGTCCGGCGGGCGGCCAGAAACTCCTCACGGGGCACGGGCCGGATATCCGAGGCCTCCGGGGTCAAATCCCCAACACCCGCGGCCTCGAAAAAGCGGGCCGGGATGTCGTCGTCCTTTGCCGTAAAGCCCAGACGCGCGTTCATCATCCGCTCCCGGTAATAGATGCGCTCCCCCGCGCGCAGCAAATCCTCCGCGGACGCGGTTTCTCCGGTCACGGCCTGATACGCGGCGGCATATTCCTCAAGCGACGCCGCAAACAGTATGAATTTGCAGGCGATCAGCGAGTCGGCCACGGCATTGGCGTCCTCGGCGATCTTTATGGTGCGCGGTTTGTACTGGAAACTGAAACGGTCCGTGGCCACGGGCTTGCGCAAAATTTCGTGGCTTACGGGATAGGCGCGCAGATGGCAGCCGCCGCGCGTGGACAGGGCGTACGCCAGACTCATGCCGTAGGCCCCGCGCGGATCATACGCGGGAAGCTCCAACCCTTTGACCGTCATGGCCGCCTCGGGATGCCCCATGGCTTTGGCGTATCTGGCCGCGCCAAGGGCGAGAAGCGGGGCGCGCCCTGTGCCGATGTCCGTGAGAAGCTGAAGCACCTGGGGCGCGGTCAAACGCTGGCCCGTTATTTCAGCGTGACACGCAAGCGTCACGGCGCTGGAGATGGTATCCATGCCAAGCTCGTTGCAGAGCGCGTTGGCGGCCATCACCAGCTCGATGTCGTCAAGGTCGATGAGGGCCGTAAAGTGGGACATGGTTTCAAATTCGGGTATCGAGCGCCCATCCGCCGCCGTTTTTTTGCATTGGATGTGGCATCCCAGGCAGCCGTGCTTTTCGGGCTGGTAGCGTTCCTTATAGCGCACGGCGTTAAGCCTGGAGGCTTTCGCAAAATGGGAGGCGCGGAAGTTGCCGGTGGGCATCATGCGCCGGGCGTCCATGAGATCGTAGAGCGCTCCCGTGCCGAAGCAGGAAAAGCCGTATCCGCCGGAAAGCACGGGCGAGGCCGATGTCAGACGGAAAATATCCTCACGCGCCTTTTTGAGTCCGGGCAGATCCGCCACCCGCGTTTTGCCCGAGCCGGAGACGGCGAGGTATTTGAGGTTCTTGGCCGCCCAACACAACCCAAGCCCGCCGCGTCCAAAGGCGTGATGCCCGTCCACCATGACGGATGCGAAGCGCACCCCGGAAAAAGCGGCCGGTCCGGCGATGGCCAGGGCTCCCCCCGGATATCCTTGTGACGCGATGGCGCGTCTGACTTCATGGCGGGTGAGATTCACAAGATGCGCCGCGTCGCGGATCGCGGCCTGCCCATTGTCAATGACCAGGCCGACGGGGCGATCCGCCCGGCCTGTGATGATAATTCCATCAAATCCCGCGCGTTTAAGTTCAGTGCCCAGGCTGCCGCCCGCGGACGTATCGCAGAACGCGCCGGTCAGGGGCGAGCGGGAAGCCATGACGGCCCGGCCCGGTGTTGGGGCAATGGTTCCCGTGAGCGGCCCGGTAAAAAGGCAGATGGGCATGTCCGGGTGGTCCCAGGGCAGGTGAATCACGGGCGAAAGAAAGAAACCGGCCAGCCCCTTGCCGCCGATATTGGTCCGCAGCACGCCGGGATCGAGGGGCAGGCGGGTGATATCGCCTGTTGAAAGGTCCACCTTGAGGGCGATGCCTGTCCATCCGTAACGGGGGCTGTCCATGGGGTTTGTTGCTACCGCGCGCTTTGCGCCCGGGCAATTTTTATTTTTCCGAACAAATGGAAATCCGGTTGACTGTCGCGGCTTCCAGGTGCAAAATTCCAAAAAGGACAAGGTATTATAGTCCCACTGCGGGACGGCGGAGACGCAAAAATTTTTTTTGGAGGAATCGTAATGAAGAAAGTATTGTTGGTATTGGCTGTGATTCTTATTTTCCCGACTCTGGCCCTGGCCAGCGCCGGGGGGCTGGATGCCTTCGGCGGACACTACGACAATAAGGCCGGCGGCTACAATGTGGAGAAGGGGCCCCTGGCCGGCAAGCATTATGCCGACAAGGTCGAAATGCTGAAGGAGCTTCAGAAAGTAAAGCCGGGCTCCGTGTCCGATGCGGACATGGCGAAGGCGGAGAAGAAGCTCGCTAAGAGGAACGCGAAAGCTGGCGGCGCGGCCCCGGCGAAGATGGAGAAGAAGGCCGAGAAGGCTGAACCCGCTGCCGCGGCTCCGGCGAAAGTAGAAGAGAAGAAGGCCGAAAAAGCCGAAACGAAGGCCCAGACCAAGGCCGAGAAGAAAGCTGAGAAAAAGGCTGAAAAGGCTGAGAAGAAAGCTGCCGAGAAGGCCGCTCCTGCGGCAGCGCCTGCTCCCGCGAAGGCCGCGCCTGCGGGACAGCCCACAAAGCCCTAGTCAGTCGCAGTTTCTCCGGTTTTGACCGGAATACGTGGGACAGCCGGAAAAGCGGACGTGAAGAGCGCACATCAGCGCTCAAGAAAAAACGTCCAGCGTCCGGCTGTCCTTTTTTAGTCCGGGAACGGAAGTTCCGCCGTTTTTGTCGAAAATGCTTGCGCAAAACGGGCGAAGGTGGTTTTATCCAAGAATAATCCGGTTGTTCTTTCTGGAGGCGGTCTAAAGGCCGCCCTCCTTAACCACAAAGGAGCCCCTATGACGGAGAAAAACGGCGTTTACAAATGTGAAGTCTGCGGCAACATCGTTGAAGTGCTGCATATCGGCGAGGCGGCCCTGGTGTGTTGCGGTCAGCCGATGAAGCATTTCGAGGCCAACACCGTGGATGCGGCCAAGGAAAAGCACGTTCCGGTCATTGAAAAGACGGCCAACGGCTTTAAGGTAAAGGTGGGCAGCGTGCCTCATCCCATGGAAGAGAAGCACTACATCGAGTTTATTGAAGTGATCGCCGATGGCAAGGTCTATCGTCAGGATTTGAAACCAGGCGCAGCTCCCGAAGCGGAGTTCTGCATCGCGGCCGGCAAAATTACGGCCCGGGAGTATTGCAACCTTCATGGCCTGTGGAAGGCGGAGTAAGCGCGTATGCTCAGCAAGAAGATGGAAGCGGCCTTGAACACGCAGGTCAAGTTCGAGATGTGGAGCGCTTATCTGTATCTCTCCATGGCTACGCACTTTGAGAGCATGGGGCTTATGGGCTTCGCCAACTGGATGAAAGTGCAGCAGGAAGAAGAGAATTTTCACGCGCAAAAGTTCTATGGCTATACCTTTGAGCGCGGCGGCCGCGTGAAGCTCCAGACGCTCGAAGCCCCGGAAAATACCTGGAAAAGCCCTCTGATCGTCTTCCGGGAAGTATTGAAGCACGAGCAGTCGGTGACGGCCAGAATCCATGATCTTATGAACCTGGCCATCAAGGAAAAGGACCACGCCACAGCCTCTTTCCTCAACTGGTTCATCGACGAGCAGGTGGAGGAAGAAGCCAATGTCCAGGATCTGATCAACAAGCTGAAACTGGTGGAGGGCAACCCGTCCGCTCTGTACATGCTCGACAAGGAACTGGCGGCCCGCGTGTTCACGCCGCCCGCCCAGACTCAAAACTGAATACGGTTCCGCAGGATAAAAAAACGGCCCGCTTCACAGCGGGCCGTTTTGCGTCCGAAAGATCGGCTGGATGTCAGAACTGATGTGTAGTAGTTCAGACTTGATCTGACAGTTGCCTCCGTTTTGGTGGTTCAGCCTGTCCGATCAGTTGAGCTGTCCGACCTTTTCCTTCCAAAGTTGTCTGCCGTCAAGGATTGTTTGCATGGGCGTTCTGCCGCAGCACATTTTGCCTTGATGGGTTCGTTCCGTGTTGTAGCTGTCTATCCAGACATCCAGATCAGACTGTAATTCCTCCAGAGAACCATACAGCTTGCGCCGAAAAGCCACCTGATAAAACTCGTGCAGCACGGTTTTGTGGAAACGTTCGCAAATGCCATTCGTTTGCGGGTGGGCGCTGTGCCCGGTTGATGGTTGCGTTTACACTCCCATCAAAACGGAGTTCCCCTTTCCTTTCAAGGGGACACTGTCAGATCAAATCGAGACTACTTCAACTGATACCCCGCTAAAATCGCGTTCCGCAAATCCGTCACTGTCCGCTTAAGGTGGGCATTTTCCCTTTTCACTTCTTTCAATCGCTTAAGCTGCTCTGTTCCCATTCCGCTGTATTCTTTTCGCCAGCGGTAGTATGTCACGTCCGTCACCGCGATCTTGCGGCACGCTTCGGCTATGCTCATCCCTTGACCTGTCAATGTTTCAACGTGGCGGAGTTTAAAGATAATCTGTTCTGACGTAAATGTCTTACGGCCCATTTTGTCCCTCCATACTAAAAAGGCCCAGCCTCGCGAGAAGCTGGGCCTTTTCTTCTCGTTACGTCCGTATCATTTGAATTCGTATCTCAGGCCGACGCGTCCGCCCAGGGAGTGTCCGTTCTGGCTGCCCAGGTTGAAGTTGTAGTCGCCGTTCACGAAGGCCGTGAGGCGCGGCGTCAGATGGCCGTCCACGCCAAGACCCACCTGGCCCCACGTGCCGCCGAGCCTGGTCTTCAAGCCCGTGGGGAACATGCCCAGAGTGGACGTGAACGTCGTTTTGGCCGTGGAGTCGAACGTATGCCAGAGGTTCGCCCGCGCCCACACGCTTGCCTTCTTGCCTGTATCGGAGGTCCAGTCCTTGGTCAGACGTGCGCCGATACGGCCCACCCAGGCGTGCTGGTCGTCGAACTTCACGCGGCCGAAGGCGTCCGAATCGCTGTTTAAGCTGATCCACTGGTAGATGATCTGCCCCTGCGGCTCCAAGGCCCAGCCGTGGTGGCCCAGACGGATGGGGTAGCCGGCTTCAAGCGAGGCGGTGAGGCCCCATCCGTCGGGATGGATCTTCTGGCCCCGGTCGGACTTGGCTTCGCTATTGGCGTAGCGCGTACCCTGCAGTACGGCGTCCAGATACCATTCCTTCACGCCCTTGCGCGTCCAGTACGCGGCCAGCGAGTAGCCGTTCATGTCAACGGTTCCCGCGCTGCCGCCGCTATAGACCCTTTTCACGTCCGCGTGGCTGGTCATCATGCCCACATACAGGCCCGCTATGTCGCGCTGGCCGTTGTCATGCTGACCGCGCAGCAGGTCCCCCCCAACCTGGATGGCCCCCATGCTGTAGTCGAAGGAGGGGCCGTTGGAGGCGAAGTTGTTGCCGCTCTTGTTAAAGCCCACATTGCCGATCTGGCCGAAGACGCGGCCCCAGCCGGACTTCGTTCTGGGTTCGCCTTTGCCGTCAGGAAGAACCACCTGGAGTTCGTCGGTATCCCAATCGTTCGGGCGGTCTTCGCCCACGCGCTCGTGATAGGTTCCAAGCATCATGAGGCCCATGCGGTTCGCCAGGGCGGGAGCGGCCATATAGACCGGAACTTCCACGCGGTAGTTGGGCAAGGTTGGGCCGGGGATGATGATGGGAGCCGACGGGCCTGAGGGTCCTCCCGGCGAGGTCGGCGGAATGACGACCGGAGGCCCGACCTGCAGCGTGTTGCGCAGATACCAGTTGTTGGCGGCGGTGGGATCTCCGGCCACGCCGCCCTGGAACAAATTATACTCGTATGCGCCTGCGGCCACGGGACCGGACAGCGCGAACATGCCGGGCTGGGTGGTCGCGCCGTTTATGGACTGCACCAGCATGATGCCGTCGCCCGGCGTATATGCGCCAAGCCCGTTGGTGTTGGCGACCGACAGGAACGCCGCACCGGTGGTCTGGGCGTGGTTTAAGATTAAGAGGTCGCTATTGCTATTTGGCATGCCTTCATTCAGCATGGTGTTGAAGTAAACCGTGCCGCCGCTGAACTTCGCGGTGTTGGCGTTTATCGTGAAGGTGCTGTACTGCCCGGCCGTACTCCACAGCTGACGCCCGGCGATGCTCATGTTGCCGTTGATGTTTACGGCGTCGGCCACGATGGTTCCGGCTATGCCGCCCTGCACCATGGTTCCCGACGCGGAGGTGAAGCTCGTTCCGGCTACGGGCGTGCCCGCCACGGGATCGGACCCTGGAGTGTACGCGCCGGTGGAGTCGTAGTACGCGCCGTAGATCGCGTGGTTGGCCACCTCGAAAGTACCCGCGTTCACGGTGGTGTTGGCGTACACGGCCGAGGTCAGGTTGGTGTAGTCGGCGGGTCCGAATTTCGTTCCGTCGAAGCTCACCATGCCAGGGCCGTCTTTGGTGACGATGATCGGGCCGGATGCCTGATTGTTGGCTATGGGATCATAGAAGATGATGTTTGCGCCGTTGGCGTTCAAGTTAAGCTGCACGGGAGTGTCGGCGCCGCCGGCGGCGTCCAGGTCGTCAATATAGATGGCGTTGGCCTGCGGCGTCCCGGCGGTGTTCATCATGTTTCCGGTGAAGGTGATGTCGCCGCCCACGGCATTTAGGGTCACGACGTCGGGATCAACGTAGATCGCGCCGCCAAGGCCGCCCGCCTGGTTGTTGCTGAATGTGACGGGCGCTCCGGCGTTTATGGTCACGTTGCCGTTGGAGTAGAGCGCGCCGCCGTTGCCGCCCGCGATATTGCTGCTGATGACGGTCGCGCCGGTGGGGGAGAGTGTCAGATCAGCGCCGTCCACGCCCATGTAGATCGCGCCGCCGTTGCCGGTAGCCTGGTTGTTGGTGATGGTCATGGGGCCTAAGGCTATCACGCTGCCGTCCGCGTAGATGCCGCCGCCGTTGCCGCCCTGGGCCTGGTTGTTGGTCAGCGTGAGGCCGTTTCCTATCGTCACGCCGCCCGCCGCCGCGTAAATCGCGCCACCGTTTAGGCCGGCCATGTTTTTATCCGCCGTCAGAGCGCCGTTCACGGCCACATTGCCGGTCCCGGAATCCAGACCGCCCCCGCTGCCCGCCGTGGCGACGTTGTTGGTGATGGAGGACGTTCCCGCCGTAAGCGTGATGTCGCCCGCCGCATAGACCGCGCCGGCGGAGGTCCCGGCGTTGTTGTTGGCTATCGTGATCGTGCCGGTTCCGGCATCGCCGATGGATGCTGCCGCGCCCGCATAAATCGCGCCGGCAGGGCCGGTCCCGCCGCTGTTGTCCGTCACCGAGATAGCGCCGCCGTGGACTATTACCGATTGAGCGCTGTACGCCGCGCCGACGCCGGTCGCGGCGCTGTTGTCGGCTAGCGTGACCGTGCCGGTCGTGCCGTCGGCATTGCCGATGACTACGTTTCCGCCCATTGCGGCGATCGCGCCCATCTGCGCGCTGGTGGCTTTGTTGTCGGTCACCGAGATGGTGTTGCCGCCTATGATTACCGCCGCGCTGCTGTAAATGGCGCCATAGCCGGGAGCGCTGTTGCTAGTCACCTCGACGCTGCCGCCGTTTATCGTCGTCGAACCGCCGCTGAATATCGCGCCGACCGTTGTTGCGGCATTGTTGTTGGCTATCGTGACCTGGCTTGTGCTGCCGTCGGTGTTGCCGATCGTGACGGCCCCGCCCGACTGGATCGCGCCTGTCTGGCCCGCGCCGGCCTTGTTGTTGGTCACCGCGATCTGGTCGCCGTTGATCGTTGTCGAGCCGACGCTGTAAATCGCGCCATAGCTGGTTGCGGCGCTGTTGTGGTCCACCGTGACCGTGCTTCCGGCATAGCCGATGAGCAGGTCCCCGCCCGACCGGATCGCGCCGCCCGTGGAAGCGGTGGCCTCGTTGTTGGTTACCGCAATCTGCTTGCCGTAGATCGCTACCGGGGCGGACTGGGTGTAAATCGCGCCGTCAAAACCGGCGTAGTTGCCGTCCACCGTGACCGCGTTTGTCGTGCCGTCGGCATTGCCGAGCGTCATGATTCCAAGGCTGCCGAACGCGCCGAGCGCACCGAGCCCCTGTCCGGTTCCGGTAACGTAGTTGCCGTCAACAGTGATGGCGACGCCGTTGATCGTTATCGGACCGTTGGTGGTCTGAATCGCGCCGCCTTGATACACGGAATGGTTGCCGTTCACCGTGACCGTGCTGCCGGCATTGCCGAGCGTGACGCCCGCTTCTCCCATGATCGCGCCCACGCCGGTCGATCCGTTGCCGCCAACCGGCCCGGTGGCATAGTTGTTGGTCACGGCGATCTGGTTGCCGTTTATCGTTACGGTGCTGCCCCAGCTTCCGATAGCGCCGAAGGTATAGGAGTAGTTGCCGTCTAAGGTCACCTGGTCGGCGGTGATCGTCACCGAGCCTTGGGTTCCTCCACCCGCGACCGCCAGTATCGCTCCGCTGGCGGTCAGAGAGTGGTTGTTGGTAAAGCTGACCGAGGTGGCGCTGGCGGAACCGATCACCACGTCGCCAAACGAGTCTATCGCGCCGCCGCCATTGGTGCTGCCGCCGTTTCCATCCGCCTCGTTGTTGGCGAACGTGATCGCGTAGGGGCCGCTGGACCCGCCGATCGTTATGCTTCCCCCGGGATTATAAATAACGCCGCCGGACCCGCCCGTGCCGGCGGTGTTATTGATGAAAGAAAGGTCGCCGGTGGTATTTAGAACGACGTTGCCTGAACTCGAAATAACGTGCTGGCCGCCTCCAGTAAAAGTCACATTGCCGACAGTAAGCGTTCCCGCTGTGAGTGAAAGAGCCCCAAAACTAGCGGGAATCGCGGTTCCGTCGTTTAAGGTTATGGTGCTGCCGCCGGAAGCGCCGGTTATGGTTGTTCCAGCCACTGCGGTGGATGCAAGCGTCCCCGCTGGATTGTAGAAATAGGCATTTCCCTCCAGAGTCCACGTTGTGGCTGGCAGGTAGGAATAAATGTTATCTCCGGCAGGTACGGAGATGGCCTGCGAGTGCGCCTGCCCGGCGGGCAGGCAGAAAAGAATACCTATAAGGCAAAAGAGGAGGCTGCGCAGGATCGGCAGCCGCCGGCGCGGTGAGAACATCATGTACTACTCCTTGGGATTTTTTGGGGACTTTTTTTGAAACAACAAGAAAACGGGGCTGAACTCCAGAGGGAAGAAAACGCCAAAAGCCGCGTGGCGGTTTCTACGCACGCGTGCGGGGCGTTGCTCTTTGTGTGTGTGGGGG
>Ga0123354_10004276_pt1 | contig 20176 bp, 11 predicted proteins | sample TergutLab28metaG_2_FD_97872 | JGI IMG/M metagenome (GOLD analysis project Ga0123354, IMG submission 97872) | Labiotermes labralis P4 segment gut microbial communities from Petit-Saut dam, French Guiana - Lab288 P4 | ecosystem: Host-associated > Arthropoda: Insects > Digestive system > Gut ...
AAGGCGCTGTCCGGTTGTTGTTCAACAATACTTTCTGCTTGCGAGAGAATATCTTTTTCTCCCTGCTGCCGGGAACATGAAGAATAGCTAATCGTTAATATAAAGATTAACAAACAATTATAAAAAAATCCTATCGTTTTCATACTATTACAATATTTGCAGACAAAATTATACAATATTTATTAAAATATCGCAATATTACCTGTGTTTTTTGCAAAGCAATTGTCATTTAACATAAAATGACAGGTGGGGAGGATGAAGAGAAAATTAACGCGGGATTGAGGGTCAAGCCCGCAATGACAATTAACAATCGCTTCGCTTCATTGGGGGTTAGGCACATTAAGTCCTTCGGGTTTTTCCGTTTTTGATAAAAAAACTTCTAATGTGTTAAAATAGAATTACAAAGATAAAAAATAGACCAATCAATAACTTCCGACAGGGGATTGCGGGACTCCGCTTCGCTCCCGGCAATTCAGTTTAATCGATAAGGATTTAATATTTTGTAACAGGATTAGAGAAAGAGCAAAAAGGTATCTTTCCGTATTTAAACACATTTGTTTCTCTCTACTATTTTTAATACCTTTGTTCCAACGAACAATTTATTATGATGAGAAATTTATTTTTTATTTTCATTTTCCCCTTTTTAGCCGGCTTATTGAACGCGCAAAACGGGAGCAGTCCGATTCAATTGAAAGATATTGTCGAACAACAATATGCTTCTCAAGGCATGGGCGAAATGCGTCCGTTGCCGGATGGCGAATCCTATACGATGTTGAGCAAGGATGGAAAAGCCATTCTTAAATACGCTTACAAAACCGGTAAGATTACCGATACTTTGTTTTACACAAAGACTGTCAGGGAAACCCAATTAGATAAAATCGAAGGATATTTGATCAGCAGCACCGGTTACCGGATTCTGGTTTGGACGAATAAAGAGCCGATTTACCGTCGTTCGTGGAAAGCCGATGTCTATGATTACGACGTCCGAAGGAATTATCTAAAACCGTTGTCCGTTACCGAAGGGAAAATCATGATTCCTACCTTTTCGCCCGACGGAAGAATGTGCGCTTTCGTAAGAGATAATAACATTTGGTTGAAAAAGTTTGATTACGATACCGAAACGCAGGTAACCAAAGATGGAGAACCCGGTAAAATCCTGAATGGAATTACCGATTGGGTGTATGAAGAAGAGTTTGCCGTTACCAACCTGATGACCTGGTCGATCGACAGTCAGTTTCTCGCTTTTGTTAAATCGGATGAATCATCGGTTCCAACCTTCAGTTTCCAACGGTACGACGGAAAACTTTATCCGGAAACCTATTCCTACAAATATCCTAAAGCCGGAGAAAACAATTCGACAGTAAGCGTTTACGCATACAATGCGGATACGAAGGCAATTAAAAAAATGGATGTTCCTTTGGATAGCGACAGCTATATCCCCGGAATACGCTTCACTGAAAATGTCGATCAGTTAGCGGTGATGACTTTGAACCGGCATCAAAATCAATTCAATATGTATTATGCCAATCCGAAATCGACCGTTGCCCGCCTGGCTTTTCGTGACGAAAATAAGAATTACATCGATCCGGATTGGATAGCGGCTATCTATTTCACGAAAGACAATTTTGTATATGTCAGCGAAAAAGATGGATACGCTCATGCTTATTTATATACAATCAACGGCATTCAAGAGCGGCAATTGACTTCCGGAAACTGGGATGTAACCGCGCTATACGGGTATAATCCGGAAACAAAAACAGTGTATTATCAGTCGGCGGAAGAAAGTCCGTTGCGCCGTTCGGTCTATAAAATCGACGCCAAAGGGGTTAAAACCAAGTTATCGACTCGAGACGGAACCAACTCGGCGAATTTCAGCAGTAATTTCCAATATTTTGTCAACTCGTTTTCCAATGCAACCACACCGGCTGTTATTTCTATTCTGGATGAAAAAGGGAAACAACTGGTTGTATTAAATGATAACACCGAGTTGCAGAATCGACTTCAAACGCTCCGTTATCCGCAAAAAGAATTTTTTACGTTCACTACTCCGCAAGGAATCGTTTTGAATGGATGGATGATGAAACCGGTTCCTTTCGACTCAAACCGGAAATATCCGGCGTTGATGATTCAATACAGCGGTCCCGATTCGCAAGAAGTTTTAGACCGATACAATATAGATTGGGACACCTACTTAGCTTCGCAAGGTTATGTTGTTGTTGCGATTGACGGACGCGGCACCGGCGCGCGCGGCGAAACATTCAGAAAATGTACGTACTTGAATTTGGGAAGTCTGGAATCGGACGACCAAATTTCCGGAGCGCAATACTTGGGTGGATTGCCTTATGTCGATAAAGACCGGATCGCTATTTGGGGATGGAGCTATGGCGGATACAATGTCCTGATGGCTATGAGCCGCGGACGCGGCATCTTTAAAGCCGGAGTAGCAATTGCGCCCGTTACCGATTGGCGGTTTTATGATTCGGTTTACGCCGAACGATTCATGCTCACCCCTAAGGAAAATGAAAGCGGGTATAATGCTTCTTCTCCTCTGAAATTAGCGGATAATTTGCAGGGACGGTTGTTGCTGGTTCATGGAACCGCCGACGATAATGTGCATTTTCAGAATACATTGTACTACACAAAAGCGTTGGAGGACGCCGGCAAACAATTCGATATGCAAATCTACCCTGATAAGAATCACAGCATTTTAGGAACCACAACCCGGCTTCATCTCTACAACCGGATCATTGATTTTTTGAATAAAAACCTGTAAATGGAAGCTTTGAAAGAACACGTCCGGAAACCGGATTGGTTGAAAGTGCGTTTGGGAAACAACCGGCAATTTTCGGCTACCGGAACGATTGTCGCTTCTCAGCATCTGCATACGATTTGTCAAAGCGGAAGATGTCCTAATTTAGGAGAATGTTGGAATCAAGGCGCCGCTACGTTTATGATTGCCGGCGATATATGCACGCGCTCCTGCAAGTTCTGCAATACGAAGACCGGAAAACCGTTGCCATTGGACGCGGAAGAACCCGTGCGAGTAGCGCAGTCGATTCGGGAATTAGGCTTGAAACATGCCGTGATAACTTCCGTTGACCGCGACGACCTGCCGGACGCCGGCGCCGGACATTGGGCGGAAACCCTCCGGCAAACCAAAGCATACAATCCTCAAACCACGTTGGAAGCGTTGATTCCCGATTTCGGAGGAAACGCAAAAAACATTGCCGACGTTATTGCGGCAGCACCGGAAATTATCTCGCACAATTTGGAAACCGTCCGACGGTTGACACCTTTCGTGAGGAGCACCGCTAAATACGAACGAAGTTTAGCGGTTTTGAAACAAATCGGCGCATCGAGCGTCTTCGCCAAAACCGGATTAATGCTTGGTCTGGGCGAAACGGAACCGGAAATATTCGAACTAATGGAAGACGCATTGTCTGCCGGTTGCTATTTTTTATCCATCGGGCAATACCTGCAACCTTCCCGTAAACATTTGCCGGTTAAGGAATATATTCATCCCGATGTATTTGAAAAATACAAAGAAAAAGCATACGCTTTGGGATTCCGTCACGTCGAGAGCGGTCCGTTGGTTCGGTCTTCATATCGGTCGGTGGAGTTTTTGAAGAATTAGCGTGATTTCCCGACTACCCCAAAATGCTAACCATTGTAAAAAAAGTTAAATACAACCGGTTATCAGAAAAAAGATGTACTTTTGCACGCTAATTAAATAATAAAGATGGAAAATTTGTTTTTGTTAGACAATTTTTTCGAAGCATCAACAGAAACTTACCCAAATTCGACAGCTATTGAACAAGGCTCAAAAGTTTATTCCTATGCGGAAGCCAACGCCCTATCCAATAAACTGGCGCATTTTTTAAGAGAAAAAGGAGTTGCTCCCGAAGAGAAAGTAGTGATACTTCTTCCCCGTTGCGCAGAAGTATATATTGCAATGTTAGGCATTTTAAAAGCGGGAGGAGCCTACATTCCGTTAGATCCCGAAATCCCTGCTGAACGAGTGAACTACATAATGGAAGATTCGGGAGCCCAATTGATTATCACTGCAGATGAAATACTCGAACGTATTTCTTCCCAATTGAACGATTTTCAAATATTTAATATTGACCGTCAATTGTGGGAATTGAATGAATATCCTGACATCAAGCCGGATGTCACCAACCGGTCTGTCCACGATTTGTGTTATATTATCTATACATCGGGTACCACAGGAAAACCTAAAGGGGTTTTGATTGAACACCGGAATGCTGTGAATTATATCCGCAACGCCCAAAAAATATATCCAATCGATCATTCGTATCGATCGTTACAGGGATTCTCCATATCATTCGATGCGTCGGTCGAAGAGATATGGCTCACATTATCGGTTGGAGCTACGTTAGTGGTAGGCACATACGAAATCATGCGTTCGGGCGATCAGTTTTCATCTATTTTGAACAATCTGAAAATTAACTTTTTATCCTGCGCTCCAACTTTACTATCAATGGTAAAGGAAGACATTCCCGGATTGAAAATACTTATTTTCGGAGGAGAAGTTTGCTCAACAGACTTGGCTCACCGCTGGTGCAAAGAAGGCAGATTCGTATATAATACATACGGTCCGACGGAAGCTACGGTGGTAGCCACGTATTTAGTGTTGAATCCTGCAAAAGTGGTTACAATCGGGAAACCTCTACCGGGGTATAGCGTACTGATTGTTAACGACGATTTGAAATTGGTTAAAGGAGAAGACCCCGGCGAAATTCTGATAGGCGGAGAAAGCATTGCTCGCGGATACCTTCATCAACCGGAGCTTACAGCTCGGAAATTCATCGAAACCGATCGGTTCGACGGAATAAAACAACGGTATTATCGAACAGGCGACCTCGCTAAATACAACTCCGACGGAGAAATTGTATTTATGGGAAGAGCCGACGCGCAAGTAAAAGTAAGAGGATTCAGGGTAGAACTCGCCGAAATTGAAGGATTATTATTGACCTGTAATGGGATACAAGCTGCCGCCGTAAATCTGGATACAGACACCCAACAATTGGCAGCCTACGTTGTCGCTCCCAATAAGAATATTGATAGAGAAGAAATAGCCGATCTTCTTCGGAAGCAGCTCCCGTATTACATGATTCCGTCCACGCTCGATTTGATTGACGAGTTGCCGATGACTTCGAGCCAGAAAATAGACAGGAAACATCTGCCTAAGCCCGAAGCCCCGCTATCGCTCTCTTCCCGAAAGGAAATAATTCCACCTTCCACCGAAATAGAACGGGATATAGTGAAAGCTATCGCTGAAAATATTCATCGGGACGACATTTCGATGGATGATAATTTTTTCAATGATTTGGGAGGACATTCGCTGCTGGCGGCGATTATCACCTCTCAACTACGGGAAAATCCCATATTTGAAGAAATGTCGGTGGTTGATATGTATAAACATCCTATCCTTTCCGATTTAGCCGGCGAATTGGAAAAACGTCATGCCAATCAAAAAGCGGAACCGGTTCATAAAAAAAGAGAGATTCATAAAGTTTCCAACGGGAGCTATTATACTTGCACATTTTTTCAAGGCATAGCGATGCTGTTGATTGCGTTTTTATTTGGATTGGAATGGTTGGGACCATTCTTCGTATATGCTTATTATTATCAGGTAACAGGGGAAATTATTTATTCGCTGAGCATGATGCTTTTGATGTATTTTGTTCTGCTACCGGCGCTTTCGGTGTTTGCCATTGTATTTAAATGGTTAGTACTTGGCAAAGTAAAGCCGGGTAAATACAAGTTGTGGGGCAGCTACTATTTCCGGTTCTGGTTGACAGACCAAATCATTCATATTTGCCCTATTACCTACTTTACCGGAACACCCTTGATGAATATCTTTCTTCGCTTGTTGGGTGCCAAAATAGGTAAAGACACCTATATCAACACTTCGGCAGTTTCGATCTATGATTTGATGAATATCGGTAACAATGTCAGCATCTGCACAGATACGCATATTCGAGGTTACAACATTTCGGACGGCTATTTGACCATTGGAAGTATCGACCTCGAAGACAACGTATTTGTCGGCACGCGCTGCAGCTTGTCGTACAACAGCCGGATGGAAAGAAATTCATCCATAGACGATTTGACCTCTGTTCCCGACAATACGGTTATTCCTGCGAATGAAAATTGGGGAGGATCGCCTGCCGTAAAGATGGGTAGGAATGAGGAATCGGAAAAACGAAAATTATGGAGTTTTGGAAAGGGTCTTCTGTTTTTATTGAGTATATTTATCATCCCTTTGATAACGATGATTGCATATTTCCCCGGAATGATGCTCATCACGCATGTCGATTATTCAAGCGATAATTATAAATTCTTATGGCTTACAATCATTGTGGGAGTCTCCTTTATTTTGCTTTTAACTTTTATTATATCCATTATCAAATGGATATTGCTTGGAAATATCAAAGAGGGAAAATATCCGATTAACAGTATCTTTTACTATAAAAAGTGGTTTTTCGACCAATTGATGAAACTAAGCTTGCAAGTTATCGGAACTTTATATACTACGCTTTATCTTCAGAAATGGTTTAAGCTTTTAGGAGTCAAAATGGGAAAAAGAGTCGAAATATCGACGGTCGAATTTATTTCACCCGATTTATTGGTGACCGGGAATGAATGCTTTCTTGCCGATTCGGTTTCGGTGGGCGCTTCCCATGTCAGGGACGGATATATTACGATAGCAAAAACCTATATAGGAAATCGTTCTTTTGTCGGCAACAGCGCCGTAATCAGTCCCGGAACAATCATTAAAGATAATGCATTGGTTGGAGTACTGTCGAAAATGAGAAAGGAAGATCTTCCGGTTAAGAATGGGACTTCTTGGTTTGGTTCGCCGGCGGTTTATCTGCCGAATCGCGACATAAACCGTGATTTCTCCAACGAACGAACGTATAATCCTTCCAAGAAACTTTTTGTCCTTCGTTATTGCATCGAGTTTTTCCGCGTCATATTGCCGGCAACGTTATTTATCTTGCTCGCTTCATTGATAACTAACATTGTATCTTACCTTCAGGTGAATGAAAATCTGGATGAACTTCTTCTTATCTTTCCCTTTCTTTACCTTGGCGCCGGCGTCATCGCCACTTTCATTACCGCTCTTTTCAAGTGGATAATCGTAGGTAAATATAAACCGTCGAAAAAGCCTCTGTGGAGCAATTTCGTGTGGAGGAGTGAATTAGTTACAGGATTGTATGAAAATTTCCTTGTACTCTTCTTTCTGAATATGCTTATGGGTACGCCATTTATAAAATATCCGCTTCGATTGTTGGGTTGCAAGATTGGGAAACGCGCTTGCCTCCTCACAACACAAATAACCGAGTTCGACCTCATACATCTCGACGACGACAGCGTGGTGAATGACAATTGTACGCTGCAAACGCATCTGTTTGAAGACCGTGTGATGAAAATGTCGAATGTGAACATCGGCAAAGGATGCAGCGTAGGAGGAATGGCAGTCGTCTTATACGATTCGGTGATGGAAGATCATTCCGTCCTTGAACCTTTATCCGTGTTGATGAAAAGCGAAACACTCCCTGCTGATACCGTTTTCAGAGGAGCGCCGGCAAAAAAAGTATGATGACGGACAAATATTTCTTTCTTATTTCTTATTAATTTATATTAAATATAGTTAAATTATAGTACTATGTAATACATGGTATTATTTTGTTTCGTATCTTTGCAGCATCAATAAAAAATACAAAGATATGAATGTAGATAATGTACAATCTCAAATGCGAAAAGGAATCTTAGAATATTGTATCCTGTTGATTCTGAATCGCCGTAAAGTTTATGCCAACGATATTATTTTATTGTTGCAGGACGCTCGATTGATTGTTGTTGAGGGAACTTTGTATCCTTTGCTGACACGATTGAAAAATATGGATTTGCTGACCTATCAATGGATAGAATCGAATCAGGGACCTCCGAGGAAATATTACGAACTGACTCCGAAAGGCGAACAGTTCTTAGGCGAGCTGAAGCAGGCTTGGGATGAAATTACGAGTACTATTAATCATTTGAAAGAATTATAAATTTAATTATATATGAAAAAGACAATAACTGTAAATCTCAACGGTCGAGTATTTACCATAGATGAAGACGCTTACCGGTTGCTGGATAATTACCTGAACAACCTTCGAATTTATTTTCGAAAAGAAGAAGGAGCTTCTGAAATTATCTCCGATTTTGAAGCGCGCATAGAAGAGTTGCTCAGCGAAAAAACGCGTTTGGGCTATGAAGTCATTACCATTGAACAAGTGGAAGAAGTGATTGCCCGCGTGGGAAAGCCGGGCGATTTTGCAGAACGGGAAGATGCGGAAGAAGAAAAACAACCTCATTTTACCGAATCTACAGAAGCAAAAAAGAAATTTTTCCGTAATGTGGACGACAAACTGTTTGGAGGAGTCTGCTCCGGCATTGCCGCCTATTTCGGATGGGACGTGTTGGTCGTGCGGATAATCTTTATCATTCTCCTGTTTGCTACCAAATTGTTTATTGTTCCATTTTATCTTATCGCCTGGATCGTTTTCCCCGGCGCCTTCACAGCAGAACAAAAATTGCAAATGCGGGGAAAACCCATTACGGTGGAAAATATCGGCAAAACCGTCGCCGCTGAAACAGAACCGGTAAAACCCACCGGAAACAAAGGATGTTTAGCAGGATTTGTGGATTTGATGGTCGGTTTGATAAAAGTATTCTTAATCGGTCTGGGCTGCTTGATTGGATTACCTTTACTGTTTGCCTTGTTTGTTGTAATTTTTGTTTTATTTGCTGTTTTGCTTGGCATAGGAGGTGGTTTGTTAGGCACTTGGCCTGCCTTGGTGATTGGTAATCATCCGGTTTTAGCAATCACTTTTCTTTTTGTGGCAGGAATCCCTATTATTGCTTTAATTTACAGCCTTATCGCTCATTTTGCCAAATTGAAACCGATCAACCGGTCGATAAAATGGATATTTCTTATCCTGTGGATATTTGCTTTAGCATTTTTGTTATTTTCCGGATTCAGAATAGATAAGAACACCGGATTCAGAAATCTGAATTTTCCGGGTCTATTTGAACGAAACGCTATTCGAGGGAATGGAATTTTTTCCGAAAAGAAATATGACTTAGGAGAGCCGGTTAGGTATGTGGAAATGGATAAATATTTGTTTGCAAATTTGCAAATCGAACAAGTTTCCGACTCAAGTCCTTCGATTGTAATAAGCGGCGACGAGAATTTGGTCGATCAGGTTAAATATGACATCCATGACGGACGATTAATTTTATCTTCGTATAATCCGCTCCGAAGCGAGAACAATTTGATAGTAAAGCTTCGAGCCGACAGTTTGAAGGAAATCCAAGCAAATATGCTGGGGAATATACAGATGAATCACGCCTTTACGAGCAATAGACTGGACATCCGGATGATGGGACCGGGAAACTTGCAAGCGGATAGCTTGTATGTTGGAACGTTGACGGTTTCTTCCATGGGTGTCGGTTCCGTCCAATTGTCCGGCAAAGTGCAAAATGCTCGTTTTGATGTGGCAGGCGTTGGTGGAATTAGAGCTTTTGAATTACTTTCCGACACCTTGTATGCATACGTAAAAGGAATAGGTTCCGTTGAATGCAATCCGTCGGAATACTTGGAAGGACGAGTGGAAGGAATTGGCAAAATCACTTATAAAGATGAGCCGAAAATGAAGAATATCAGCACGACAGGTATTGGGAAAATAGGAAAGGAATAAATAGACATGGCATTAATTAAATCGGTACGGGGATTTACTCCAAAAATAGGCGAGAATGTATATTTAGCCGATAACGCTACGATTATCGGAGATGTGGTTATCGGCGACGATTCGAGCATCTGGTTCAATACCGTTCTGCGTGGCGACGTAAATTCGATACGGATAGGCAAGCGGGTAAACATTCAAGACGGGACGGTTGTCCATACGTTATACGAAAAGTCGGTCACAGAAATAGGCGATGACGTCAGCATCGGGCATAATGTCACGATTCATGGGGCGAAAATTGAAGATGGCGCTTTGATAGGTATGAATGCCGTTGTGCTGGATCATGCGGTGATAGGCGAAGGAGCTTTGGTCGCCGCCGGCTCGGTTGTTCTCGGAGGAACAAAAGTTGAACCCGGATGTATTTATGGAGGAACACCGGCTAAGTTTATCAAGAAAATCGATCCGGAACAAGCAAAAGAAATCAATCAGAAGATTGCCCGGAATTATTTAATGTATGCGGATTGGTATAAGTGAATAATTTCAGCTTTTCATAAATTTTTTGTGTAGCGCCAAGGTTGTGGGTAACATATTCCTTGGCGTTTTTTCCTGTCTCTCGAAGCAAATCGGAGTAAGAAAGAAAATCGTTCATCCGGGAAGAAAAATCTTCTCCATTGGTCAAAGCGAAAGCGCCGCGGCAAGCAATCAATTCTTTTGCTTCTTTAAACTTATGATATTGGGGACCAAACAAGACAGGGATTCCGTAAACGGCTGCTTCAAGAACATTGTGAATCCCTTTTCCAAATCCGCCGCCCACATAAGCCAAATCGCCATAGCGATAAATAGAAGACAGCAATCCGAAACAATCGATAATCAGACAATCGGCTTCAATGACCGCATTTTCGTTAGCTTGCGAATACCGTATTGAAGGTCGAGTGAGGCTGTTTTGCAGCATTTCGATTCGCTGTTCGCTGATTTCATGTGGAGCGATAATCAATTTGATTCCAGGATGTAGATTGAAATAAGGAATAAGTATCGCTTCGTCATTTTCCCATGTGCTTCCGGCGACAAAAATCGTGTCTTTTCCGTGTTCCATATAATTCAAAAACTTCTCTACAACCGGCAGTTCTTTCCGTTGTTCAGCGATTTCAAATACACGGTCGAAGCGCGTATCGCCGGTAATGCTTACGTTGTGATGGTTGAATCGCCCTAACAAATCCAACGACTGTTGATCTTGTACGAAAAACCAATCGAAATTGTTCAGGACTTCCCTGTATGGACGGGCATACCAGCGGAAAAAAATCTGCTTCGGACGGAAAATAGCTGAAATGATGTATGTTGGAATATGCAAATGCTTCAGTTGATTCAAATAATTCATCCAAAATTCGTATTTGATAAAAATCGCTATTGCCGGTTTCACTATCCGGAGAAACTTTCGGGCATTCCAATAATGATCAAAAGGAAGATAACAAACAATATCCGCTCCGGGGTAATTTTTCCGGACTTCATATCCCGAAGGAGAAAAAAAAGTCAACAGAATTTTATATTCCGGTTTTTCCTGTCGTATTTTTTCTATCAACGGTCGTCCCTGTTCAAACTCTCCCAATGATGCGGCGTGAAACCAAATATAGGGTGCATTCGGATTCAATTGTTTTTTCAGGACAGAAAATGTTTCTCTTTGTCCTGCCAACATTTTTTTTGCTTTTTTGTTGAAAGGAGCAGCCAATCGAACGGCAAGAGAATAAAGGGCGATAGCGATATGATACATTAATTATGAATTATGAATTATGAATTATAAATTATGAATTAATTTGTTGTTGCGGGGGTTGATTTGCAACCGCCTGTTAATATTTTTATGGCTTTCTCTAATCGTTTAATCACTTCTTCTTTACCAATTATTTCTGTAATATCAAAAATATGCGGACCTTTGGATTCGCCTACCAACGCTAAGCGAAATGCATTCATAATCGCACCGGTAGAATAACCGTTCGATTCAATCCATCCCATGACTGCCGATTCGGTTGCTGATGCTGAAAAATGTTCGACCGATTGCAAAACGGAAATTAACGCTTGCATCTTTTCAGGCGAATCTTCTTTCCACCGTTTATTTACGGTTTTTTCATCATAGGAGTCCGGAGCGACAAAAAAGAAAGCCGATTGCTCCCACAATTCGGTCGTGAAATGAATCCGCTCCTTAATCAATCCGGCTATTTTTACTATAACATCCCAATTAACAGTGGATTCCGCATCAAGCGACGCATGGGAAGTTTTTGTGACAGGAATGCCCTTTTCGTTCAAAACCGGTAAAAGTAATTCGGCGATTGCTTCGTCGGATTTGGATTGAATGTAATGGCGATTGAACCATTCCCCTTTCCTATAATCAAATTTTGCGCCATTTTTGCTGCATTTTTCCAACGAAAACAAATCAATAAGTTCTTCCATAGAAAGTATTTCCCTGTCATCACCCGGATTCCATCCCAATAGGGCAAGAAAATTCAAAAGCGCTTCCGGTAAATAGCCGGCTTCACGATATCCCGACGACGTTTCCCCTGTTTTCGGATCGCGCCATTGCAAGGGAAATACGGGAAAACCCAAGCGGTCGCCATCGCGCTTACTCAATTTTCCGTTTCCTTCCGGCTTGAGCAATAAAGGCAAGTGGGCAAATGCCGGTTGAGTATCTTCCCATCCGAAATAACGATACAAAATAACATGCAAAGGAGCAGAAGGCAACCACTCTTCGCCGCGAATAACATGGGTTATTTCCATCAAATGGTCGTCCACAATGTTGGCTAAATGATAAGTCGGTAGTCCATCGGAAGATTTATACAACACTTTATCGTCTATAATCGATGAATTTACAATGATTTCTCCCCGAATCAAATCAGAAACGCGAATCATTTGTCCGGGTTCAATGCGGATACGGACGGTATAGGGCGTGCCAACTTCCATCAAAGCCTTTGTTTCTTCGGAAGATAAAGTCAACGAATTGCGCATAGACAAACGGGTCGAAGCGTCGTATTGGAAATTCGGAACGGCAGCCCGCTTCGCTTCCAACTCTTCAGGCGTGTCGAACGCTATGTATGCCGAATCATTTTCCAATAATTGATCGACATAGCGCTTATATATATCTTTCCGTTCCGATTGCCGATAGGGACCATACTTGCCGCCTTTGTGCGGACCTTCGTCGAAAGTGATTCCCATCCAAGTGAGCGATTGAATGATGTAGTCTTCCGCACCGGGGACAAAACGCTGGGAATCGGTATCTTCAATCCGGAGAATATGATCGCCGTTGTATTTTTTTGCAAAAAGATAATCATATAAGGCGGTTCTAACACCTCCTATGTGGAGCGGACCGGTTGGACTCGGGGCAAAACGAACTCTGATTTTTTGATTCAACATACAATAAAACAATAATTTTTTACAAAAGTACGTATATTTCTTTTTTTTTTACTAATTTAGCGAAAATTATTAATGGTATGAAAAAGAAATCGTTTGTTATACAGGGATATATCTATTTCATTATCGTAGGTCTATTAATACTGTTCTTTTTCCCTCGTGAAGGAAAGTTCAGATATTCTTTTGTCGAAGGACGCCCTTGGCAATACGGCTTGCTGATTGCTCCCTTTGATTTTCCTATTTATAAAACCGAAGCGGAAATCAAGAACGAGGAAGATTCTGTTAAAGCCCAATCGCTGTTTTATTTTCAGAAAAACGATGAAATTGCAAACATGCAAATACAACGGTTCTCCGAAAATTTTAAGCAATTCAGTATGATTCCTCATGCTTTGGAATATAAAAAATATCTGGATGAAATGTTGGCGAAAATTTATGATACAGGCATAATGAACGTTACCGATTATCAAAACTTGCAAGACCACAACTATACCCATCTGATGATTTTACGGAATAATCTTGCAGAACCTCATGCTGTGAAAGAGTTTTATACGATACGTACCGCTTACTCTTTTTTAACGGATAATTGTCCTCCTTTTTTGGAAGCGGAAGTATTGCGAAAACTTATACCGGATGATTATCTGAGCGAAAATATGAAATATGATACTGTAACAACTGAAAAAGTGAGACAGGAAATGCTACGGAAAATTTCTCCTGCGGTCGGAATGGTGCAAGCCGGTGAAAAAATTGTGGATAGAGGAGAGATTATTGATGGAACAATTTACAACATGCTTCGTTCGTTGAGGATAAATTACGATAAACAAGCCGGAACTGCGAATCGACAAATGGGATTATGGGCAGGGACTGCGATTCTTATCGGAAGTCTAATCACTTGTTATTTTTTCTATTTCTATTATTTCAGAAAAAAAATGTATGAAAACAAGAAAGACATCATTTTCTCCCTGTTTATGGTAACACTTTTCACGCTCTTAACGGAAATCAGCGTGACCTACAATCTTTTCAACGTCTATATTATTCCGTATGCAATTATTCCGATTATAGTCCGAACTTTTTTTGATTCGCGCACAGCGCAAATAACTCATTTAGTAACAATTCTCATTTGTTCGCTACTGATTCCGCTGTCTTTCGAATTTGTTTTGATGCAATGGATTGTCTGTTGGATTGCTTTATATTCCCTAAAAAATCTATCGCAACGTTCCGAACTGATGAAATCCGCATTACTTATCTTTGTTACTTATGCAGTTGTTTATATCGGTCTGCTGCTGTTTCAAGAAGGCAATTTTTCAAAAATCGACGAACGGATGCTAATCTATTTCGGAATTAACTTTCTTTTTATCCTGTTTGCCTATCCTTTTATTTATATTCTTGAAAAAACCTTCGGGTATATTTCCAATATTACATTGGTGGAATTGTCGGATATAAACGCCGGGCTTTTAAGACAATTGTCCGAAATTTGTCCGGGAACATTTCAACATTCGCTTCAGATTTCCATGTTAGGAGTTGCAGCAGCGACGAAAGTGGATGCTAACCCACAACTGGTTCGGACGGGAGCGCTGTATCATGACTTGGGAAAAATGAAAAATCCCCATTTCTTTATCGAAAACAGAATCGAAGGACATGACCCTCATAAAGATTTGAGTTTCGAACAAAGCGCACGGATTATAATCGACCATGTTCCTGAAGGTGTGAAGATTGCTGTTAAAAATAATCTCCCGGAATCCATCATTAAATTCATCCGTACACATCATGGAAAAGGAAAAGCCAAGTATTTCTATAATTCGTTCCGTAATCAATTCCCTGATGCGGAAATTAATGAAGAGGCTTTTTCATACGCAGGAGAAAATCCCGATACCAAAGAAACCGCCATTTTGATGATGGCGGATTCGGTAGAAGCCGCCTCCCGCAGTTTGAAAGATTATACGGAAGAATCGATTCGTAGTCTGGTTAACCGGATTATCAACACACAAGTTACGGATGGCTTATTGAGCGAAGCTCCTTTGACATTTCAAAATATCACAGATATCAAAAATGTCTTTGTCGAACGGCTGCTATCAGTCTATCATTCGCGAATTGCTTATCCGGAATTAGATACCTCTCACCCTAAATAAGAGATAGCGTCATTGCGAGGAGGAACGATGGATAATAATATAAAAACTATAAATTATGAAATTAGATGGAAGACGTGAAAGCGACAACGTAGAAGACGATCGCAGAAAAAGTGGAAAAACGGCAACGGGTTTAGGAATTGGCGGGCTTATTGTCGTAGGACTTATTACTTGGCTGTCAGGTGGAAATTTAGGAGATGTATTCAATGCGGTTACCGGTCAATTATCGAACAACGTTGCACAAACGGGAGCCGGATATGTACCCTCTGCCCAAGACGATTCAATGGCTAAATTCTCCTCGATAATATTAGCTGCCACAGAAGATGTATGGACAAAAGAATTTGCCAAAATGGGACGTAAATATATTCCACCGAAAATGAAATTATTTTCAGGAGAAACACAGTCGGGTTGTGGAGAAGCAAATAAACAAACCGGACCTTTCTATTGTTCTGCCGACCAAACCGTATATCTCGACGTTTCATTTTTCGAACAAATGAAGAATCAGTTGGGAGCCGGTGGAGATTTTGCATACGCTTATGTCATCGCTCATGAAGTAGGACATCATGTGCAATATCTTTTAGGGACGCTCGACAAAATCCATCAAATGCAAAGTCGAGCAAGCGAGAAAGTAGCGAATCAACTAAGCGTCCGGTTGGAACTACAAGCCGATTTTTATGCCGGCATTTGGGCTTATTATGATAATAAGATGTTTAATTCGCTGGAACCCGGTGATATAGAAAAAGGATTGAAAGCAGCGAACGCTATAGGAGACGATCGTTTACAAATGCAATCGCAAGGCTATACCGTTCCCGATGCTTTCAATCACGGCACTTCTGCACAACGAGTTCGTTGGCTTCAAAAAGGCGCAACTACCGGTCGAATTGAAGATGGCGATACTTTTTCGCCCGATTATTCGGCTTTGTAGCGTTCTTTATTTCACTACTTTTATCGTTCCACTTACGCTTCCTTTGATGATATATACCGAACCCGGCAAGGATGAAACCGGAATATCTATCAATCCAACATCTTTCTTTGCAGAATAAATTTGGACTCCTGCCGCAGAATAAACTGTAATCGTTTCTGCCTGTGAACTTTCTATTTTAAGCATATTGTTAATAATATATGCGTAAAACGATGCATTACTAATACTTTCAATCGAAGTTGCAACCCGCTCTACGTTAATAGGCACGGTTAACAAATCTTCTTTAATTGATGTACCATTATCCTGAATGAAATCAAGATTCTTGATTGTTGCATCGTAAACCCCTTTTGAAACACTGTCGTTTACCGTATAGGCAATAGTCATAATGTTTGTATAATCCGACGCAGTGGAACTTTTCAAAGCGTTTGATTTGATTTCTATCAACCACGTATTATTTCCTTCGTAGGAAAATGCCAGATAGAAATTGCCTGAAAGTGCAGCTGATAAAACAGTTAAAGTTGAATCGAGAGCCATTCCTGCGGGGAATTGAATTTCAAATGAACCGGTCAAAGTTGCACTGCTTGGAATAGAGAGATCGAGTGCGATAGTTCCTTTTCCGTCTGTGCCAACCGGCTGGGTTTCATCGGGAATCACCGAAGGAATATCTGCGGCATCCTGTGTTACGTTGATGGTTTGCGTTGCTACACCGGTTCCGATGATGGTGATGATCGCTGTCCGTTGAATAGAGTCTGAATTAGCAGCCGCTGTAACGGTTATCATACCGTCATTAGAACCCGAAGACGGAGAAATTGCAAGCCATGAATCACTGCTGGTGACTGTCCAATCGGTGTTGGAAGTAATTGCAAAAGTTTGTTGTTCTCCCGAAGCTGCAAAATTCAATGAAGCAGGCGATATGGATAAAGCCGGAATGATTGGAGCGGCATCTTGTGTTATGGTAATCGTTTGCGCCGTTACTCCTGTTCCGCTAACAGTAATAGTTGCCGTTCGTTGAGAAGTTGCTGTGTTGACGGCGACTGTAACCGTAACTGTTCCATTATTAGAACCCGAAGACGGAGAAACTGTAAGCCACAAATCGCTGCTGGTGGCTGTCCAATCGGTGTTGGAAGTAATTGCAAAAGTTTGTTGTTCTCCCGAAGCTGCAAAATTCAATGAAGCAGGCGATACGGATAAAGCCGGAATGATTGGAGCGGCATCTTGTGTTACAGTAATCGTTTGCGCCGTTACTCCTGTTCCGCTAACAGTAATAGTTGCCGTTCGTTGAGAAGTCGCTGTGTTGACTGCAGCTGTAACGGTAACTGTTCCATTATTAGAACCTGAAGACGGGGAAACTGTGAGCCACGAGTTGCTGCTGGTGGATGTCCAATTGGTGTTGGAGGTAATAGAGAAAGTCTGTTGTCCGCCGGCGGTTGCAAAATTCAATGATGTTGGCGATACGGATAAAGTATAGTTTGATGCTTTTTCTACAATGGTTCCAAAATCTTTCCAAACATTGGCAGCCTGGTAAAGCCCCTTGGTTCCGGCTGGGACATGCAAGGTTGCGGCGGAAGTGTTTACATCTTGAAATATACTAACCGGAACAGACAAAGGCGATGCCCAATCGACTGTAACATCTATCAATGCAGTACAACCGGCAAATACGTAATCTCCGATTGATGTTACTGAATTAGGTATAATCATGGAAGTTAAACCGCTACAACCTTCAAAAGCGTTGCCGCCAATCGATATTACTGAATTGGGTATAATTATAGAAGTTAGACCGCTACAACCTTCAAAAATACCGTCTGCAATTGATGTAATCGAATTGGGTATATTCACGGAAGTTAAACTGCTACAACCTGAAAAAATAAACGTTCCAGTAGATGTTACCGAATTGGGTATATTCACAGAAGTTAGACTGCTACAATATGAGAAAGATTGTTTTCCAATCGATATTACTGAATTGGGTATATTCACAGAAGTTAGACTGTTACAATCGAAAAAAGCATAGTTTCCGATTGTTGTAACTTTATCTTTAATATCTAAAGAATGAACATCAGAAAAAACCGCATACCAAGGAGCAGTATTCCAATCATAATCCGGCATGGCTTCTCCTGCTGCTTTTGTGGTAGAAATAGTTAAGACCCCATCGCAATCCAAGACTGCTGTCATGGTAGGCGATAAACTCCATGTTTGACCACAAGGAGACCCTGCGGCATCCTGCGTTACGCTGATGGTTTGTTTCGCAATACCTGAAGTATCGCTAACAGTAATGGTTGCTGTTCGTTGGGTAGTCGCCGTATTTTCAGCAATTGTAACCATTACAGTACCATTGTTAGAACCCGAAGCAGGAGAAATCTTGACCCATGAAGAATCGGTACTGAGTATTGTCCAATTGGTGTTAGATGTAATAGAGAAAGTTTGTTGTCCGCCGGAGGCTGCAAAACTCAATGATGCGGGTGATACGGATAAAGATGATGTTCCCGCTGCTTGTGTCACGTTGATAGTATGCTCTCCTCCTACACCGTTGACGATGATTTTTGCTGTTCGTTGGGCTGTAGTTGGATTAGCTGCGACTGTAACCGTAACTGTGTCAAGCGAACCCAAAAAACCGGCGGGGGAACCGGAAGTTGGCGAAACGGTAAGCCAGTCAGCGTCGCTACTAATTTCCCAATCGGCATTGGAATTAATAGTGAATGTTTGTTGCTCGCCGGAACCGGTAAAACTTAATGAAGATGTGGATATATTTATGAAAGAATCAAACTCACCACAGTCATCAGTAATCGTTCCGAAATCTTTCCACCAATCGGCAGCTTGGTAGAGTTCCTTTGATCCGCAAGGCACATGTAACTCAGCATTTGATGTATTTGAACTGTAAAACATTGAGCCGTCAATTACCTGTGGAGTTGCCTGACTAACAGTTACATCTTTCAAACTTGTACAGTAGGCAAAAGCAAATCCATGAATATAAACCGTTGTTGAATTAATTGTTATAGAAGTTATACTGCTACACCCCTCAAAAGCATAGCTTCCGATATCGCTAACTGAAGCAGGAATAGTTACAGAAGTCAAAGGAGTCCCTGAAAAAGCTTCTTGACAAATTGCTACCACCTGGTATGTACTTCCTTGATAAGTTATAGTAGAAGGTATTACTACATCTCCACTTATACCATAAGCAGTAGAATACCATACAGTACATTGGTTATTAGAATTGAGTTGATACTGAATTTTATCAATAACAGGGTAGGCGCCGAAGTCATCGCCTTGTCCAAAGACGCTTGATGCAGTTGCTATAAATACAATAAAAAATAAAAGTTTAAATAGTTTCATAATTCAAAAATTTTTAAAATTAATATTACATGTTAATTATTTAAGTCTAACATAAGGACATAAAAAAAGCGTGGAAATAACCTGTCTGACAATCAGGTTTCCACGCCCATAGTATCCAACAAGTCACTCCACGCCGAATACACGGCGTTTCACTAACTTACTCTTGATACTATAACTCTAAATGAGTTTAATGTGGAAAATGATTGTCAAGAATAAACAGCAAATCGCTATTTTTAATATGTATTAAATTGTGAGAGTTTCCTCTCTGTTTTTATCTCATAAATTTATCTATTAAAATTTGCAACAAAGATATAAATTATTTTTTATTTTTCAAACATGAATTATTTAAAAAGCGCTCAGAAGCGCATCATTATGCAAATTAAGGGTTCCCTTAACAGAGCTGTAATGTATAATATTCACATAAAAAATTCTTTTCCGATTTTGCGATTTGGAAAAAATATGGTTAAGAAAAAGGAATAATAGCCACTCAAAATTCTATTTTAATTAGGACAAGATTTGGACATATATTAATTCTACTTCAACAGATTAAAAAATTTTATCAAGAACGGTAAAACCCGAAGGGTTAAATGTGGATAACCCCCAATCGCTTCGCTTCATTGGGGGTTAGGTACATTAAGTCCTTCGGACTT
>Ga0123354_10004277_pt1 | contig 20176 bp, 13 predicted proteins | sample TergutLab28metaG_2_FD_97872 | JGI IMG/M metagenome (GOLD analysis project Ga0123354, IMG submission 97872) | Labiotermes labralis P4 segment gut microbial communities from Petit-Saut dam, French Guiana - Lab288 P4 | ecosystem: Host-associated > Arthropoda: Insects > Digestive system > Gut ...
ACCTTTTTCTCACCAAATATATTATCCCAAATTTCATAGCTCAGTTTAATTTTGAAGTCATGTATAGAGTCTCTGTTGAAGTTTCTTATAGTTCTAGTTTCATGTAATTGTTTTTGTTGCATACGTATATTTTCCAGCTTTATTATCTGTCCATCATGATCTGATGGACCGTTTATGAAAGGGTCTATAGCATATTTACCCCTGTGGGATATACCTATAAATATATTGTCTATTGCTGAGGCTGTTCCATTTAGACTCCTGGTTGGGAATCATACAGTACTAATTAAGTTGTAAGTAGCAAGTAAAGTATCCAGTTGCCTTCGTTTATTACAATTTTCATCTAAGTAGTTCACATTTATATCGCCGTATATTATAATTTCTATGTTTGGTTTATATAACTGATTAAGTATTGCATCTATTCCTTTTATGAAATTTGCAAAGTTCCCGGTTGGCGATCTGTAAATGCTTATTACATATATGTAAGTAGTTAATAAGTCAAGTCTATGTCCTGTTCTATGCATGATTCCTGGAGGTCAGTATTGTTAAAGTCAAGAGATTCATGCACCAAAATGCATGTACCTCCCTGTTTTAAATTTTTTCTGCAGAATTTTGCACCGAGGATATAGTAAGCCATTGAGAAGTTTGCTATCTCCTGATCTTTTAAATGGTGCTCTATTAAACATACTACCTGGGGGAGTATGGGTAACATAGATCCTATCAGTTCACTAGTTTTATTCCTTGCCCCCCTTATATTCTGATGTATCACAGTAAAGCAATTATTCATGGAGATAGGTGCGATAAGGTTAGCCTGAGATTATGAGTTATTATTGTAATGAATGTTTTTATTTCTTTGTGCCAACTTACTTGTTTTAGTCCTAAGTGAAGTGGATTGATTTCCAGTGAGTTGGTTAACTGCATTTACAGATTCATTTACCATAAAAAATCTTTTGATAGTAATTTTGGTGCTTTCCTTTGTTTACTTGGTAATCTATTACCTGCGATATCAGTACTTAGTGTGTCTGTTGGATTGGTTTCAGTTTCAGCGTTGAAATGCCTATTCTTTTTTGTATTATCTTGATCAGTTTTTGGTTCCATGGTGATGGTCTCTCCCTCTGTTTCATTGTTGGCCTTCACTAGGTCACCTTTATATTTCAACTTAATTGGGACACTTTTCTTCTTATCTAACATAACTTTGATCGTCTTTATGATCTTATATGCTATATGCTCTTTACCTTTTAGGTTCATATGTAGTCCATGTCTTGTGAAGAGGTCACGCTCCGTATCCACTTCTAAGACACACATATTATCATGCACCTTTAAGTGTTTCTTTAATTTTCTGTTGTACACTTTCACCTCATGATTTACACAGGAGTTTGGAGCTAGGTCATGTCTGTAAGGCACACTCATCAGAATAACGGTATGTTTCAGATTTTCAACAAGGTTTCTTATCTGACAGAGCCCTTTTTCTGATTCATTTTGCCCTACATCACATGTTCCCCCCCCCACACTACTACAACATCCTTATTTGTTAAGTTTTCCGAAAGATTCAGTTGGTGTATTTACTATTGTTTGTAGGTTTGCTTCCGGTTTCACATTCCCTTGAATTTCATATTCCTGTTCGAGGTTATGTCGTATTTCTTGGGCACATCCTCTAGCACGGCTGTCTCCTATAATTATAATCTTACTCCTTTCACTGGCCGGAGTTTTCTTATCGTAGTTCTCTCTTCCTTTACCTTGTTGTGTTGCATTTACAGTGCTTGTTGCTTTGTTGCATTCTATTTTAGCCTTAGGTAAGCTATTTGCATGTTCGCGTTGTTGATGTGTCGGTGAATAGATGTTGAGGTTATCTGGAAGTTTGTATCGGTTTATTATTGTAGGGATCGGTTGTGGTTTTTGCACTGGTATTTGTCTCTTGACTCCAACTTTTTTGGCCATCACTGTCTTCCATTCATTAGAGTTGATATTTCTTGCGTCGTAGTTCATTTCTTGGTTTGTTGTGTTGTCTATAGCGTTTACTATGTTGCCTTCTGATTGGAGCAGCTTAATTATTAGTCTGGCTGAGCTTAATTCTTCTTGCATTATTTGTAGTTCCCTTTTCATGTTTAAGCAGAATTCACAGTCACTTCTGAATATGTGAATTGTGTCTTCAGATTGATACTCTTAGTACATCATTATGATGTACATAATCATTGGAAAGCACGATAAGAATTTATGGGAGCGGTAATTGTTTTCTTCCTTCTTTTAAGGAATACAACGGCTGTATTCTTATAATAAAACCAACTACATGCACTAATTTCTGTAATTTATTTTTGGAATAAAACTCTACATGTTTCGGATAGTTCCTCTGTCCATCATCAGTTTTCCACTGTACACATGGCAATGGTATATGTCATACAGGTTTGCTGACTGCTTGCTAGCGGGATCAGGATGGAACATCCCTGATAGACAAAGATAGTATATGAAGTACAAAACTACTTTTATGACTGACTACCTTAATAGTAAATGCTTTTATATCAATTATGTGTAAATTTTATAAGTACTTGTACAGCTTTAAAATATTTCAAATGTCATTAGAGTAAGCCGTATGCATGTAAATGTTCCATTGTGAATGATGAACTGGAGTAATACTTTGGTTTACTCCTTTCAATGTGTTTGTTTTGTTTTACTGTCTTATCTTGTAAATGTATTTTACTATGTGTCTTGTGCTGTCTGATGTTTATTGGTATATTCAGATGCAACAGATGCAGAGACTGGATCAGTGGAATGAATATGTATGTATGTATATGTGTGTGTGTGTATGTATGTACGTACGTACGTGTGTGTGTGTGTGTGTGTATGTACATATGTATGTATGAATGAACATATGTATGTATGTAAGTACATATGTACGTATATATAGTGCAAGGAGAAGCTAACGGTCAGGGGCATGTGTACAGTATTCACACTCACCCCTCTTGTGGCATATCAGCACATTTCATTGTAAACATGCTCAAAAAATGAACCAACAGAGAGTAGGTTAGGTAAACACATTATGTTTGGGCCAAATATTCCATCGGTAGTTAACAACGAACTTGAACATCCCTTCACGTGAGCATCGGTAAAACATACAATTAACTCCAGGAAAAGACATTTGTCTCACCCCAAGCTGGCCGCATACCCGTCGTGTGATTCATTAGTTTTTATTTATCATTCATTTGCTACATGCGTAGCACTTGGACAAGTCAAACAAAGCATAAGATAGGAAAGAAAGATTCACAAACATGTTACAAGAATTACACAAGTTCAATCAACAAACCTATAAGAATCATTGTTCAGCTTCACAAGTGTCATTATTTATAATTTTTGTCTTGTTTTACTTGTCATTAATTATTGGTTCTATTGTCTTCTTCAAATAAAAAAATTCATTTATGAATAAAAAGGATTATCCAGTAAAAACAACTTTAATCTTGGTTTAAAATCTCTGAAACTTTCCAATTTTTCATTTTAGTTGGCATCTTGTTATACGTGCATAATCAAATTCCTATGTTTATCACACTCCTATTAAAGAGTAATGTATTATAATATAGAAAATCGAAGTCACATTTTCTTTTCATTTTCTGTCTTAAGTCCTTAAATAAATGATGTTTTCTAATGTGGCACAACACCTCAATTATGTATAATGTCGTCACTGAGAATCTTTAACTCATTAAAAATTGGCCTATAAGACGCTCTCTTATGTGGCCCTTTAATTGTACAGTACCCTTTTTTGTATTCTTAGTACCTTTACACTCTCAATTTCCCCACCCCATAAAATTATACCATACTTATTAAAGACTGAAATTGTGCAAAATATATATTTCTTAAAAATAAATAAGCTTAAGTCACCTCTCAGTGATGTTTAACTTTGAGCATAAAAGCTGAATGTGTGTATTCCATATTTGATTATTTGAGATATTAATTGCTACACATTTAACCTCGGATATATAACTAATTTCAACATTTTTAAAAACTGTCGTAGGCTTAACTAAATTACAAGTCTTGTTAAAGTGAAATAATATTGCCTTTGTTTTATCAGTACTAATGATACAGCTGTTATTTGTGAATCAAGCATACTGTATCCTTAGGGTAGAAACAGTACTAGGACAAGTCTCTTACACTGAAGATGGATGCTGCAGATTCCTCCACAATGCTGGTAACCACCTGCCATCACATCCCATACATCATAATTTATATAATTTCTGCCTTGAAAGGCTCACATGTGTGCATTTTAAACTTATGATCATATCAAGATGAGATGTAATTTACCAAAGAGGGCTCTTACGTACATGGCAATTAATTCAATTCCTTACAATAATTAGGGAATTCTTGATTAAAGTAAGTCAGTCAGCTTCTCAACAAGGACTGTAATTCATATAATTATAATAGTTTGGATTTCTTTGTTCTTCTCATTTAACTTTGACACTGTGAAAGATAATATGTTGTGTTGATGGGGAACATGTTTTCAGAACTGCAAATGGAAGGGGGTAGGAGGTCAGTTGAACTTCATGACATGACACTTCTCATGTCTTGTTAAAGTTAAATGAAGGCAGGTTATCAGTCATCACATAGATAAAAAATCTCAAAATATTACAAATAAGCATTAAATCATATTTGTAATAAATCACTATCATTAGGAATGTTCCCTACTAGATTAAAGTATGCAGAAATTAAGCCACTGTTCAAAAAGTGGTAAGAATACATAGCTAACTACAAACCTGTACATCTTTTAACATCATTTTCAAAGGTTTTTGAAAAGGTCATATACATAAGATTGTATCAACATTTAAATACTAACAACATATTAGTAAATGAACAATTTAGCATTAGGACAAAGTTGTTAACAGTAAAAGCCACCTTCAATTTAATCAGTGAAATACTGGATGCACTGAATAATAAAAAACAGTTAATGGCCGATTTTGTGACCTGGAAAAGGCCTTAGTGTGTGTTAATCATGACATTTCATCATCTAAATTGGAATTATACAGAGTAAGGGGTAAAATTAATGATTTCATTAAGTCTTATTTTAAACAGATATCAGATAGTATTAATAGAAATTAAGGATTCTTATTAGAGTATCTTTTCTAATTGGGGCAAGGTAAAGCATGATATTCCTTACGGATCTATACTTGGACCATTGCTCTTCCTTTAATTATATAAATGACTCTAAACCCGTCCTTTCTGCAGATGATACAAGCTTAATTATTGCTAATCCCAGTCCTACAGATTTTAAAAAAGATATCACCACTGCATTTTTTCAACTAAACGAATGGTTTAATGCTAATTCATTACTTTTAAATTATGAAAAAACATATTACATATATGTCATGACAAAAAGTAGTTTTTTTATTGACAAAGTCATTCATTACAGTAATAAAATTATTACAAGTGCCTCTAATACAAAATTCGTTCAAACAGTTATTGAAAATTCATTATCTTGGAAAGCCCATATAGACTAGTTGATACCTAAATTGTGTACAGCTTGTTATTCAATTAGAGCAATGCCTGATACTCTTAAAGTTGGTATACTGTTCCTTCTTTCCCTCTCTTATGAATAATGGAATAATATTCTGGGTAAATTCTTCACATAGCATTCATGTTTTCAGACAACAAAAAAGGGTATTTGAGTTATCACTAGGTGAAGGCATAAAGACTTCTGCAGAGATTATTTTAAAAATTAAAGATATTACCATTTCAATTGCAATATATATTTTAACACTATTTGTAGTAAACAATAAAGATCAATATAAACTAAATTCTGAGATTCAAAGTATCAATACCAGGCACAACTCTAACCTTCACCAACCACTATCTAAATTAACAACATATCAAAAACAGACCCACTATTGTGGCATCAAGATTTTTAATTATCTTCCTTCTGACAGAAAAAAAGTCTCACAATGATAAAAAATTTAGACTGCCCTTCAGTGATTTTCTTCACTTAAAGTCATTTTATACTCTTGGGTTAGCATGTTAATAGTACTAAGGTCTAGGATTCATTTGTACTTGAATTTGTCAACAATAAATTACAATTGTATTTCTTCTATCATGATAGAAGGTGTTAATTTAGTAAATATGTTGTCTGATAATTTTATTATAATTTAATGTTCCATATATGTATTGTGATATTACTGTATTGGTTTTAAACTAATTGTACACATTCCTCATATTAATATGATTCTTTGTCACTGTGACACATGCTGTGATATGGCATGTATGTATTGTATTGTATTTCTATATTATTTTATGAAAAATTCTATATCCAGTAGGTTTGTTAAAACCTTATATGGATTTGATGAATGTACAATAAATGAATGAATGACTGCCTTGCCATAGAAGGTTGCCTAGAATGCATGATTGATCCCCAAGATTGTGAGTCCCTGCTACATGGACTTGAAAAATAATTATGTTGCTCTGAAACTGTCTCGTGTTCTGTACTGTCAGTTTGTACAATGGCTGAGCATTATTGAGGAACTCTCACCCAGTACCTAGCACACTTAAGACAGACCAGGCTAGCTTAGCTTTGGAATTAAAACACACACACACACTTTTGAGGAACATGTCTTTGAAAGCAGCAAACTGTCACACAGTAGTTGGTAAGAAATTTTATAAAGTGCATCATTGGAAGGTAGGTTATAATCTGACTGAACCAACTCATACCCATTGATAGACTGTCAGTGAGGCTGAAACTCCTAGGTTATATTACCAGGTTTTTTCCTCACATTATTGCATCTTGTACTTTTAAAAGCAGAACTCTAGCACCCTAGATACAAGTGGATCTTGACAAAACCAACTGTAAACTGCATAAAGATGTCTCAGCATCTGAACAATTTTCTGGCTTTTATTAGTAGTATGCATATGTATGTGCATCTATTTATTACTGTGAATAAACTGCTGATAGGAGGACATATGAGACACATCATATGACAATACACACTTCATTGCATGTGAATAAATAGTTTTTTTTAACTTATGTTAATGCAAAATAACTCTTCAATGTAATACCCCACAGAACTGCATTTGTCTTTACAATAAGTTTAAATTCAGAGGGCTTAATAAAGAAAACAGAAAATATAAACCTCATAAAATGAGGCATCCATAAGAGTAAGCCTTGAATATTAAGAGACGCAATACCCTGGTCAAATCCAATATAGAGTTGCCAAATATCAGTAGCTGGCAGTATACGAACACAACACATTCTCTGGTGACAAGCAACATAACTTTGAGTAATTTGTCACTATCCAACAAGTAACAATGATGAGATGAAAATAGTCTGATGCAGAAGTAGTATGGGAGATAAGCCTACTTCTCCTTACTGCCTCCGCTTAAAACTAGAGATGTCAGTCATGACAGCACAGTTAACGTAGACAAAACACCCATCTGACCAATTGTTCTGTGGGAGTGAAACATGGTCACATTCCCAGACTGCCACACAAAAGATGTTTCCTTGAAATAAAAATCCTTTGGATAATATTTGAACCAGTACAAAGTAATGGCATCTGGAAAATATGGTACAATATACAATAGTACATATTTATAAAGACAATGACCTGGTAAAAATAAATGTGTTAAAAAAGATTAGTGGGCTGTGCAGGTAGTAACGATGTTTGATAACAGAATGCACAAACAAATTATGGAAGGAAGTCTCACAGGAAGAAGCCCCCCAGAAAGCTAGAAAGAGATAGGAAGACAAAGTCCCGAAGGATGCTGCTAAACTGCTCAATACCAATGCAGAGTAGCAAGACAGGAATAACTTACATAACTTTATATTGTTCCACTTAGTAAGCAAACATTTTCATAAGTTACTGCATATTGCAAAGCAATGTCTTGTTTGGTAATGCAAAACAGGCAACAGCTTTGTACAATATACCAATGGTTGATCTCAGTAGCGGCTCATGGGCCTTTCTTATGGCAGGACCAGCCATTCAACTACTTATGTGTAGCATGTATAGCCCAGTAAAATTCATATTAAATAAGTATTCTACATCATGATGACTGAGAAATAACTATGTCAAGTGTTGCACAACATACATTCCTAGTCTTAGTCTTCTTGGCAAGTGTTAATTGCAAAATCTTTTGCCCTGTGAATACTTCACAGTGTTCACATTCATGTTTATCTTAAAATTGCAACTACTAAAATTAAATAATTCATGAACATGGCATTGAAAACAGCTAGGTAAAAATGGTTATAAAAATTCCAGCATTGGAAACATCAGACAAGGTACACAGACATACAAAATACTCCTTTACACCATCTCTAGGCTGCAGACTACCTAGCTGCCACTGTTTTCTTGCCACTTGGCCTAGCTGTGCTGACTCAGTATGCAACATCCGGGCAGAGCCCATTTGTTTTCCACAGTGCTTAGTATGTTGTAAGCATCTGAATTTAAAATTATTTAATTCATTATCTTTTAAAGAATGTATGTATCTCCTGATGAAAACTTTTCACATAGTTACTTTAATTTTTCTCAAAATGTCTGGGACAGTTGCTGCCCTGCAGCACTCACAGACGAACCACCCTGATGCAGCTTATGTACGAAGATTACCGCTTCAAGAAATAACACAAATGAACAAAAAAAATATTTTAATTACTTTAAAAGCAATTTGCACAATTCATCTTATGACAATGGCGTTGGGTCAAGCTTCAATATTCTTTAATAGTACAGTAATTCACAAAGAAACATTAATACAAAATACTTGGGCATTTGTAGTGATGTGACTGAAATATGAATTTATATGTATAATACTCGTTAGTGTTAATGTTGGCACAGAACTATCTCATGAATTGGAATCTTACTGGCCCCCAACAATACTCACATCACTACAGAATTTTGGAAGATTAAGACAAACTTCATCCATTTCCATTATAATTCTAAAGGAAAACAACAAAAAAAGAGAGAGAGCAATTTAGAAATATATGTTTTCTGACTGGAAGATGTGAAAGCACAATAATGTACACAAATGCATACAAAAGTTAGCACAATCCAGCTGAATACATACACTGCATGTGAGTCACCCTGCTGCCTTCTGCTTTCGTAGTAAGGTAACATTTCACATGAAGGTTCAAGTCTTCTGGGATATGACACCATGGTGACTGGTTAATAGTTGCTGATGTTTAAGAAGGCCTTTCCACACTCATCTTCAGGGTCCTCGCAGTTATTCAGACCCTGAAGATGGAGAGAGAAAGCTCCTAACTGCTGGGAACTATTTACCAACTGACACAGCACCACATCCCAAATGACATAAAACTTCATCACTGCTGTGATAACTTCAAATCTCACAATAGTTCACATGACTACAAAAGCAAAATAGATGAGAACATTAACCCACTTTAATAAAACAGTCCAATGAGTTGTGAGCATGTAAAATATTCCTTGGATAAAAAATTTGAAAAGCATTATTTCTTATACACACAAACATACACACACACACACACACACATCAAATGATTGTTTCACAGTTATCTTTCCTTACAATGGAGCAGGAGTACACTAAACACTGAGAACCTTAAAACCAAATTAATGATAATGCTATCTTTCACAACTCACAATGCCTGAACAAAAGGATTTTGCATATTTTACACTTCTAACTTGTACACATAAAAACAGTTTTTTCTCTTAGTGTTTCTTGGAAACAAGCGATGATATGACTACTTTCTTGCAGCCCATACTGCTATTAACACTGTTTTAATGAGCTTCTTAAAATAAGGCTGCTTCAAAATGGTTACTTGCAACTGTATACAAAATTAATCATAAAAAACCCTACACACACACACACCCAGAAAAACAGAAAACATTAAAAAAAAGAGTTCAAGGACTCAACACACATGATTCCCTTCATAGTCATGATAACCAATGTACTCCAGGATATTTTGGTCCAAACTTGTCTATGCAAACAACAAAATATGATTCCAACAAATGGCACCCAAATTGAGCAAAACACATTCCCTCAAGTCAAAAAAACTCCCTTACATCCATCAGATGTCACCCATCTCTTAAAGCCCCTTCCTAATACCACTGCAGTATCGGCCTAAATGTACATATCCTTCTTTAGTAATGAATTAATTCTTTATGACTCTTTTTCAAATATTTTAATGACTCTGTTACTTGTACCCATCGAACCGCTTTCAGCAAGCTGAAAGTGGCTAGTTCATACTGCCTTTACAGGCAATGCTTGCCCAACAGAGCTGCAGGGGGAAAAAAAAGCAACACGCTGAACTGAACAATGATGAGCCAGACAATATCTCCAACTTCCCTTAGATCTCCAACTGGAACTGATCTTGTGGCTCATCATTTACAGCATCTGCAACAAAAACACAGTCGAAAACTACATTCTGTATCTAGAAACTGGGAACATACTTGTCAGCTACATGAACAAATACATACAGATTTATTATGTCACTCCAGAGTAAGAAAATATGGCTTCTGCTTGTGGAGGTGCAACAGCCAACACTCTGCATTGTTGTTGGGATAACTAAGCAGCAGAAACAGTTTCATACTTACCTGGTAAGTCTCTTACTATACATGTGCCTCAGACCGTCTAAGTGTGCTTGTGAAATGTATTCAATAGATCAACAGCTGTCCACTTGCAATACTTTTGTAAAGTATAGATAATGAAATAGAATACTGCTTAAGAGTTTGTAAAAAATGTACCACTAAAATAGAGGAAAATTTTTATATCACTTCACAATTTAACAAAAAGAAGAAACAAGATCTTGATATGTTTGCTCTTCTGGGACATTCTGCAGTGCAAATTGGTGGTTAGTGACATTTCAGGACAACCTATGTGTCCCACCTTCATAGACTGTGTGATCCTTGAAGAGGAGACCAACAGATTGTCCCGAAACATCAGTCACTAACCACCAACAATGCTGCATAACATCCCAGATGGGCAAAATTCTCGTTTACACTTAGGCAGAAGCTTCAAATCAAGGCAGATTTTACATGGTGAACAGCCAAAATAACAGATACTGGTGTTTAAAAAATCCTCATAAAGTTCCTTTAGATGGCCTTAATAATCATTATCTGATGTGAAGAGCACATAACATCACAGAGCCCATTTTCTTCAAAGAAACAACCTCTGGGAATCAAATTCAATTAATCCCAACATCAGTCTTTGGTAATTAACAAATGAGAAAATGCAAGACAATTCACTTTCTTTGCAAGAAAAGAAACAAAAGTTTTGATATTCGAAGACAAGCACTCCATCATGTGTGCAAAAATACTTTCAGAAGTTGCAGGAAAACAGTAGGAGGTCAGCACTTGGAAACTCTTCCAACACATTGAACTGCGGGGGAAATGGACTAAATTCCTGGTGGCTGCTGGCTTATGTGATATTTCCATGACAGATGCTGTACTCATGGACATGATTAAAAAAACATTACCTTTTAAAGTTTTTATACAAATTCAGTCACCAATATGTACCACCTTTTAAGATAGTTAGTAATTTAAATACACAAAACTTCAATGTATGGCTCTTAGGCAAACAACATAAATGTCATTTAAAATATTCATGAGTGATGGATAAGCACACAAAGTAATACAAGACAATACCACGAGACTGCAAATGTAGGAACATTCATATTTTGAAACTCAAAACTTCAATTTACCACTCTGAGGGTGGAATTATCAATCCTCTCTGTAGTTCCCAAACACATGTGAATATACTGTCTGGGAATGTTGGGTAAAGAGGCTTGTACTTGGCATTAACATTTCTGCCTGTACTTTTTCATTAATCTCATTTCAATTTCAGTCTCAGATGGCAGCAAAATAGTACCTCATTTACTACAGCAAAATTCCTTTAATCCAACATCTGGTAAATCAAAAATCCTAATAATCCAGCACTATAGAAGAGTAGTCTGAAGACCACAAGTTCTGCTTTTTACCAGAAACAAGCTTCCATCACTGAAACAGATAGTCTCATGGACATGTTAAAAAGACCTCCAAGCATGTCTGTACACGGACTGTACGAATGAAGTTGAGACAAATAAACTGAAAACATTCAATACTCTTTCTAGAATTACAAGCCTGTAATCAGTACTATGACAACATTTTCTTGGAAACCAGCTTACAAACAGTTGGTCTTTCAGCTTCCTCACAAACACCACAATCAATGTTACCCCCCGAGTCCTCATAACTATCATCCAGATTATATGATGCAGATCACAGTCATTCCCTGCAAGTGATCTATCATTCATTTCACCTAACACCCAACCTCCTACATTCTCATTTCATTAACAGTAAAGATGCATAACTGATAAAATTATATATCACTCACCCTTCTTGGTAGGACTTGGTATGATATTAGAATTTTCTTTGGGCATGTCACCAACATCCTTTATCAACGATGTGGGAAAATTTGGATAGTTTTTAGGTGGTGTCTGGGCCAAAGGAGAATTCCTGAGTTGCATGAGAAAAGCTCTCTCATAAACTATCCGTGTGCCTGCAGAAAATGAAAGTACATCTTATTAGTGAAGATTAGATGAAAACGAAATTGCACATATCAAATGCAAGATCATACATGAAGTCTGAAATAAATTTAATGAACAGTTTAAACAAATACACAATGTTCTAAACTTAAAACTTTTTTACCTTTTAGAAATACAACAATATACTAGTGAAACATGTTGCAGAGTTCCTTAATGAGTATCTGGGTTGAAATTACTATCATGTACAAATTGGGAAGCACCAAGAACATTTCCCAGAGTTTTTAATTCTGAGATACAAACTTAATTACCATGTTTTGTTAACCCTTTGGCTCTGAACATCAGGTATACCCACCAAAGAGTGTGATACTCAAAATGCTGGATGTCAGATTAAGGTGACAGCATTTAATGGGCTTCCTCATGCAGATCTGATTGAAATTTCAGTCTTCCACAGCTCCCAACAGGCATTCAATTCCAGTGCCAAAGGGTTAATGTCACTGCCTTCTGTGCACTTCCCCTCCAGTAATCTGACTTAATATATTAAAAAATTTTAATTACCTTTTCCATAGAATAAAACTAAACATATGACATTCAGAGAGGACTGTTCATCGTGATATATTCTTATAATAAAACCAACGAGATGCACTAATTTCTCAAATTTATTTTTGGAATAGAACTCCACATGTTTAGGACAGGTTTTCTGTCCATCATCAGGAGTCTAGTACTGTATACACAGCAACAGGTATATTTCATACAGGTTATGCTGACTGCTAGCTAGCAGGATCAGGATTCCATCCTGATGATGGACAGAAAACCTGTCCGAAACATGAAGAGTTCCATTCCAAAAACAAATTTGAGAAATTAGTGCATCTCGTTGGTTTTATTATAAGAATAAAACTGAATATATTCACATGCCCTGCACGCTGCATGTACACGACCAAATAGATTTCAACTGAAAGGCTCTATTCAAAAAATTTAAAAATATGGCATTTATAAAATATAGCCATATTCTGCTACTTGCATCATTTATGTTCTCTGTGCACCCTCTTACTATATGCTGTCTACTGGTGTATCATGTCTTCTATATCTATTCCACCCATCCCCACCCCTGGCTGATTTCATGCATCACTTCCATTCTTTCATGAGATCCTGTGCATCTCAACCTGGGCCTACTTTGCACCTGTTACTATTTTTGGCTTGCCTCTTAATGTGCATTTATGTTAGGTGTCTGTGTTAGGGTGCTCTCCTTTCCCCTCTTTTATGTCTATGCTGTTTTCCTGTTTAGTATTTAAATATCTCCTGTGTACTGTTTCAAACATCCTTCCCATATCTGCCCTTCAGTAAGTATGCATTGATTGCTATACGAATATGTGATAACTGTCTTTTATTTTCAAAAATTTCCTTTTGGAGCTGAAACCAATTTTTTGGTGTGCCTTATCTGTGTCACTTATTCAAGGTGTGTACAGCACACTGTGAATCTTCCTTAATGTTATGACATGCTGTGTCAAACTTGAGGTTCTCAAAACAATGCTGATAAAGATTCCAATCTTCTGGGATATGATGCCATTCAATACCATATCCATTCTCAGGGAGAACATACATAAATTACTGAATATGTATATCTACAAAGAGTTTTGGTCCATTATTTTATTTTTCTCCATTGTATGTCCCGTTTCTAATGTACATACTTTGGGAGCCTTTTTATCTTACATGTAGTACTGTTGTTTTATTTATTAAAATGTTAGCATTAACATCATAGTAGTGTTCTTCGAGCTTTCTAAAAGACGTATCATCCTTCATTCTATCTTAGGATAAGACATCCTGTTGTAATTCATAAGTAAACAGATGGATTACAGACCCATCAATCACATCACTATTTGGATAATATTTTTATCATCAAGGATGCTACATGTTTTGGCTTATTCACATGTCCATATCAGGCACAGGCTAAAAATGTATATAAGAAAGAGTACTTATGATCTTGGTTGTTATGTTTAAATGATCTTGGTTATTATGTCTACATAACAATAGACTCTTTTAATCATATAATGTATCTGTTTTGTATATACTTTGTATAGTAGTTGTTATACCTGACTGTTTCTTATTCCTAGAATAATGACAAATTCTATATCCACAATGGTGGATCATTTGAATTATAATTGTAAATAAATAAATAAATGTACAATATGTGTTGTATATAAATGCTTTTTACTATGTTCTGTATGTTAAGTGCTTCTGCTCATATACATTTTTTTGCCTATGCATTATGATGTCTTCTGAATAAGTCTAAACATGTATCACCCTTATAACACAAGTATTACTCAAATACAGTCATGACTGGTGGTCCTTTTATTCACCTCTTTCCTTCATTCTCTTATACCATGGAACATTAAACAGTCCACAGTCATGTCCAGTTTGCATAACTTCTAACCATCTGTTATCCAGTGTCTCTTACTGGCAAATTAAAAGAAAAAAAAGAAAGCTGTTCCTACTACTGTTATGTATCTCACATGTTCCTGGCATGTGTTTTGTGCTCAGGTTGATCTTGGCAGTGTGGTAAATCTGTTCCCATTAGTCTTTCAATAGTTACTAGTGAACTGCAATGATGGTATGAATAATAAAGTACTTCTACAGCAAAAGATCTTTGTGGCAAGTACTCAGAACAGAGAATAAATGTACAGGATTATAAGTTCCATGCATTTCCATTTGCCAGTGACTATACACCGGAACTAATAACACAAATGAGAACCTAGTAATGTTTGTGACAAACTCAAAGGTTCATGCAGTCAAAACAAGGTACAGACATTATCCTCATACAATTGTGCTGCATACATATATGACTACATTCTGTTTGTCATATGCATATGACTTACTTGGTATGTTATATGATATCTCCTTCTATATGTTTCACACCTACATTGTATTTTGGAGTGTACTCTTCCATGAGTACATTTTACACTTGACTTCTCTAACATCCTCCTTACTAGGTTTTATGGGATGCACCTATAGCTCTACTGACCAACAACAATGGAAGTTAACAAGAAGTTACAGTTTCATAACAAGCTTTCGTAACTTGTACTCTTCATCACCAATCATTACTTGGGTTACTGGATATTATGGGCAAGGCAGGACGTGTAACACACAAAAGATGCAGATACACACAAACCTGGCCAAAGACAGGAAAAGACCTAGGCATAGCCGTAAGGATAATATTAAAATGGCCCTTTGATATCTAAGGCATGATCGGTACTTAATCGGGCTCGGGATACGGTCCAGTGGCAGCTTCTTGTGTGCACGGCAATGAACACTCTGGATCCATTAGGAGTAGTTAGTACCAATCTCACTCACTACTAACTTCCTGAGGAGGGGTGTTTCATTGCGTTCGTTTTATACCGTTTACTAGTACAATTAACCACATTAGTTTACTTCGTTGGAGCTGCTTTCCATCAAAGCAACGCACCTCAGTGTGCAAGACGCAGAGCACACGCTAAATGTATCGACACACAGCAATAGTAATGGTAAGCCTACCTCCCGGTGTGGTTGAGTATACGGTTCCTCCAGGTGTTGTGGAATAATCTGCTGGAAGCTGCGAAGCATCGTTTATCACAACCCTTCTAGACGGAATTGTCTGGCACTGTGTAGCTTGTCGTGCAATCGGTGAAGCCGACATATTTGGCCTTAGTACACTCTACAATTTATTATTAGAGAAGAAAAAAAAATGAAAGTTTTAACCCGTACGAAGAAGTGTAGTACACCTCCTACTCCGTACCCAGCCGCACTCCTTCGGCACACTTGCTCCCACAACCTTCCGCACCACAAATAACTGCTACTTCCCGCAGGTGTAACTCTCAAGTCAAAGTAGTACAATTGTAATGTTCCTTCTTCCTTGGTAACTAAAGGTAATTATTTACGTTATTATAATACGTAAAACCAGTAAAATAAATCTAGTATACAACGCCAGTTTCAATACATGTAGGAAATTCTAAGTGCACAAAATGGCATCAAAACAGTGTCTGAACTCAAGTCAGTGGTACCTCGAATAAATACATTCGGGGAACTGCGCAGTATGGCGCTGATAGTCACTCAAGGCGATGTGACGGTGTGTTGTGCGTGGAAAAGGCGATAAAACTATTTTATCACACTGTAATAAGTTTGAAATACAATTCGCTCACCATATTTACTTACTTACCCCATAGAGCAGATTCATCTTGAGAAGCTAAAGAAGCTAATCGGTTTGCAGCTAGTCAAGAAAGCCCCGCATATTATGGAACCCAAAGGTTCTGTACCGCATTCACAAGTGTCCGTCACCTGTCTATATCATAGGCCAGATAGATGCAGTCAATGTCCCTACATCCCACTGCCTGAAGATCCATTTTAATATTATCCTCCCACCTACGGCTGGGTTTTCCAAGTGGTCTTTTCCTCAAGTTTCCCCACCAAAACCCTGTATACATCCTCTCTCTCTCCATATGTGCTACATGCCCCGTCCATCACATTCTTCTCGATTTGATCACCTGAACAATATTGGGTGAGGAGTACAGATCATTAAGCTCCTCATGTAGTTCTCTCCACTCCCCTATTACATCGTCCTTCATAGGCCCAAATATTCTCCTCAGTATCCTATTCTCAAACACCCTCAGCCTGCGTTCCTCCCTCAATGTAAGCGATGAAGCTTCACACCCACACAAAACAACAGGCAAAATTATAGTTCTGTATATCTCAATCTTTATATTTTTAGACAGTAAACTGGAAGACAAAAAGATTCAGCACCGAATGATAGCAAGCATTCCCTGCACTCAATCTGTTCTTAATTTATTCCTGCAGATAATTTTTAAATCCATTACGGTTGTTTCCAAATATCTGAACTCTTCCACCCTCTCAAAGGAACTGTTATAAAGCTTTATATGGTGAATGCATCCAGCATTCAGATCTCAAGACATGAACATGTACTTAGTCTTATCAGCATTTACTTCTGGTCAGTCTCCCTACTCACAACTACTAAAGATTTTGTGTTTTTCTTTATAGTATTATGCTGCCACCCAATGTATTAACATCATTAGCACAAACCAAAAGCTGATGTGTACTATTCAATTTCAAGCATCCTGGTTTACCTGAACCCTTCTAATGGCATACTCTAGATCACAGTTGAAAAACAACAGTGATAAAGCATCTCCTTGTTTCAAACCATTCCTAATAGGAAAAATGTCAGACAAATGCTTGTCTACTCGAATTCTGTTATAGTTTTCATTCAGACATATTTTTGTCTTACCTGTTTCACAAGGATACCAAAGTCATTGAGAATATTATACAAGACCTACCCCGCTAACTGAATCGTACACAGGCTTTCTTGAAGTCTATAAACAGCTGATCCACAGCTTCATTGTATTCCCATTTTTTCTCAAGTATTTGATGCATGAGGAATACATGATCAGTAGTTGACTTGTTGCATCGAAATTCACATTAATGATCCCCAATAATTTCCTCTGCATATGGAGTTAACCTTGACAGCAGGATGTTGGATAAAATTTTGTACCTAGTTGACAAAAGTGATATGCCTCTGTAAGTACTGCAATCTATTTTATCACCCTTCTTATAGATAGATACAATGATTGACAAATTTATGGCTCTCTGAGCGAATTGTCCTACCACCTGTTTTATTCAGTTCTGCTGGGATTTGATCAATATGTGGTGATTTATTTGTCTTATTAGCATGTCAGTGGCCATCTCAACCTCTAAGGCACTAGTGGTTCTGCTGTAAGTATTTCTGTCTGCCTAACATCATTAACTCCATGTACAGTGAGCAGCTGACAGAAATGTTTCCACCACCTAGCCAAAATACTGTGGGAGTCTGTAAAAAATAATCCTTCTCATTCTTTTCTATGTTAGTTATGGGCTGGTAACCCTTTTTAAAAATCATTGGTGCCCCTATACATGTCTCCGATATTTTTTTATCTTACAGTTAGTTTCAAGTTAATCAATTTTAGCTTTCAGACATTCCCTCTTTTTGTTCCTGAAATGTCTATTAGCTTGATGTCTTACTTTGTTTAAATTATCTACATTGCTTTGGTTTGGATTGGGTAACCACTGCATTTTAGCCTGTTCCTTTGATCTAAAATACCTAAACATTCTTCATCCAACTATGGTTTATGCTGCTCCAATTTGTGCAGATCTAGACTGTCTTTAACTGAGGTTTGTATATTCTCTTTAATGTTTTCCAAGCCATATTTATGTCCTCACTATCACTTAAGTTCTCCACAGCTGCAAACCTCTTTGAGATCTCATTCCAATACCGTTTCCTAACCTCCAACTCATTTAGCTTCCTGAGATTAAATATTTCCACGTCAAACTTCTGTGATGCTTGTTTACTTACTGTCAAACTTTCCCTAAATTTTGCAATCACCAAATAGTGATAAGTGTCAGAGTCAGCTCCCCTGAAATATCGTACATTGAATATACTCGAATGCCATCCCCTATCTATCAACATGTGATCAATCTGGTTGTGAGTCTTCCCATCAGAAGAGATCCAGCTGTGCTTATGAATGTTTCGGTGTGGGAACATCGTGCTCTTGACAACTAGATTTTATGATGTGGCAAAGTATACTATTCTAACACCATTATCATTACTATCCTGATGTAGACTCGCGTTCCCAATTGTCGGTTTGAAAATATTCTCTTTCTCCTCTGTTGCATTAATATCTCCTAACAGAATTTTCATGTGGGCCGGGTAGCTCAGCCGGTATAGCGACTGACTACGGGCTGGACGGTCCGGGATCGAATCCCGGTGGGGACGCGATTTTCCGCACGCCCAGACAGGCCCTGGGGCCTACCCAGCCTCCTGTAAAATTTGTACCGGGTCTTTCCCGGGGGTAAAGTGCGGCCGGGGCGGCGTGCTGCTGACGACTCACCCCCATCTAGTGCCCCGGTCATGGGAGAGTAGATCTATACATCTACCCACGCTCTGGACCACACCGGGCCTATAATGGGAAAACTTTACCTTTTTAACAGAATTTGCATATGGTACTTAGAAAAATTATTGAAAACCTACTCTAATTCTCATAAAACTGTCTTTTGAATCATCACTTTTCTCCTCACTTGGTGCATGACTACAGGCAACACACAAACCTTCCAAAAAGAAGGGCTCAACGGACAACGAAACAGTTTGTAGTGATAATATAACTCAAACAGTTCTGGACACTGATGCGAAGGCTGTTTCGTGGAAATAACCTGTGGAATTTTCGATAAATGGTAATATTTTTTAATAAAATTCAGACATGCTTCGGACCATATTTAGACTCCAGCACACAATTTCCTGAATTACGTCACGGTCCAGATGAATTTGAGCTAAGCGGCATTATAGATGTCATGAATATCCACTAAATTGAAATTTTGTATATGTACCCTAAATGCCACCCTTTTTTAATGTACTAAAATAGTAGGAGATATGCTTCCTCCACCATTCTCACCGCTAACGACCGCGCGCTCGTTTTTCAGCTGCAAATTCTGCAGGGTGCATTTTGCAGCAAAACGCGTGTAATCAAAATCAACTATTATAACACTCTGCACAGAATTAGCTATTATTCTTTGTTATGCAGTAACAAAGAATGTGGTAAATGATTATTAAACGACAGATCAGAAGGGGGGGGGGATTTTTTTAAATATTTCAACAGGTCCTGTTGGTGTAAGATGGTAAAAGTAGAGCTGTTCATGTTACCGCCATGAAGCCATGTGGGGGGGGGG
>Ga0123354_10004278_pt1 | contig 20173 bp, 16 predicted proteins | sample TergutLab28metaG_2_FD_97872 | JGI IMG/M metagenome (GOLD analysis project Ga0123354, IMG submission 97872) | Labiotermes labralis P4 segment gut microbial communities from Petit-Saut dam, French Guiana - Lab288 P4 | ecosystem: Host-associated > Arthropoda: Insects > Digestive system > Gut ...
CAACGTTATTGTGTTATTTTTATTGGTGAATGGTATTTTGTACAAATTTTAGTTTGGGGGGGGGGGGGAACTACAGTAATAATGCTGAAATTGTTAGGAACCACTATACAAAATACAGTTGTTCGGGTGACCAGGTGTCCGGCATTTGTTCACCCTTATGTATGGAAATCATAGCTGTTTGCAAAGAATCTAGAAGGCAGTGCTGGAAATCATGCCAGAATTTTGAAACACGCCAGTACCCCAAGCATATTGTTTTCACGCTGAAAAAGAAATAATATGAAGTAAATTACATGCAGTCTAAGAAGGTAATAGGCAATCAGGGGGCTGTTGCATTTTCACTCTTTCCTGTGTTTGGACACACTCATGAAATAAATACATATTTTCTCATTTATGTTATCTCCATGTTATTCATCAGAACAATTTTTTTCATCCATTTGTTAATACTAATATCCTTGTACTGATCAACTAGTTTAAGGAAGCAAAAGTATATATTGAAATTGTATGTGTGATGTTTACCTGTAGGTGATATTTATAGTTTGGTGAAAGTGGGTACGTTTTGAAGTGTAAATTGACTTGGTTAATTGGGTCGTCTGTTTTATGCCAGCGATAAGTATGAACAGTGAAGATTGTCTTTCAAGATGTCATGCCATGTGGTCTGCTGGACTCTGCTACTCAATGTGGAGGCAGCAGTTTCCACCAGAACATCCAAACCTTACTGTCTGAGTACATGGCAGCACACCCCACAGTGATAATCTTGTATCTCACACCGTGATAAGTATGTTCGTGGGAGGTTATATAGTTTTAAACTGCAGTGGTTCTAATGGGGATTGTGTGATTCTTCACAACCAGTGCGACTACTTACTTCGAATTGGTAGATTTAAGATAAATTACTCACAAATACATGAAAAATTCTGTATTTTATTTTGTGTATGAATTTGTAGGTGTATTGTTAAATCAGATTTCAGTCTGAAGTTTTCAAGTATATGACAAAGTTGTGCATAACTGAAATTTTGTATATGTTTGTGAGCATATATGTGTGCACACATCTGCAATCATTGGCCCTTTGTGGGCGTTAGTATGCCCCATGTTCAGACAATACGCTCTTAATGAGAGGTGTTGCATGTTGTGGGTAGTCTGTATTGGCAACCAGCTACTAATTCCCTCTCTTCGAAGTATAAAATAGCATATTATTAATCTTTGCTGTCCTAAGTGATATATATACTGATCTCTAAAATGTACTGGCAAGTGACCTAATGAGCCACTTACTGGTGTCTGTGTGTTGTATTTCATAAACTTCAATGTCCACACTTGACCAGAAATACTGTCTGGCCATCAAGAGATAAAATTAGCAGGGTTGGTTGCTGTGGTTGCCAGGAGCTTTACATAATGCCTCCAACAAACATGCGAAATAATGGTTTTCGGTTGCAGTTTGTCTATGAAAACTTCAAGATTAAGAGTATGCACTAAACACTGAACATTTTGTGCATTGTTTTAGGTCTCCGTTTTTTCCCATAGCAAATACTGGGATGAACATGACATAATGACACTGTTATGTGGTTTTGTAAGTGTCTTCTTCAAATATCACAACCTTATTAACCAAGTGCATTTGCAAGCAAACAGTTTAGTAATGTTAGGGTATCAAATTTTGAATTGATCAGTAGGCCTAACCTATTATTACCATGATGTTTGCATATATTGTTTATATGCCACTGGGCTCAGTATTACTGAATTTGGGGGGGGGGGATTCTTACATATGTTTAAATTCAGCGGGATATGTTACATGATGAACTTCCGTAACAGTTGCATATGACTCATTACAGTAAATGAGTATTATGTCTCATTTTCCATACTATTTTTGTCTGAAATAATGCATTGTTAATATAGTATGAGTGATAAATTTGGCCATTAGTGATTATTTTAGTTATAACAGTTGTTTTCACTCACCATAAAATTATTTATTTGAAGCATTTTCAAATTCTTGAGTTCAGTGGTTGCCAAGTTTTTGAGATATGGAGTGTACAAAATGCTTTCTGCAAGCTCCTTTTGGTGCTCTGTTAAACTGTTTCATTGTGTTCACAGTCACCTTTGTAAGAACTTTGATAAAAGTTTCTTCTTGGAAGGAAATAACTTAGCACCAGAGGAAACGATGTTTAAACATAGTGTACAGAACATTCACAGAAATGCTGCTGTTGTCACATTAAAACAGACATCTCAGAAAGGCTACATTAAAAGTATTTGAACTGCACTTTATGTTCTTTGTGTTGTGAGCTGCAAGGTTGCTCCTAACTGGTGCTTCAGAAGACACAGATGTCAGCAGGATGTTTTTTTGGTGGAAGTAAGGACACGCTTATACTTACAACTTAGGAGGATAAGTGTACAGCTCCAAAATTGATTGCTTTTTTATTGTTATGGAATTACATTATTGCACGTACTGCAATGAACATGGTACTCAAAGAGCTGTGTAGTAGAGTTTACATTTGCACAAAGTCATAACATTACCCATGTAACTCAGAATATTTAAAATGTAGATTCTTCATAATTTTTATGGTACATGAGAGTGAATTTGTATGCTCAGGTCTGGTAGGAACTGTGCATTTTATACAACATTGGTTACTGTTATGCCAGTATTGGAAAATGCATGTCCTAATCCATATTGATGGGTGCATATATTTGGTTTTTACCAGTTTGAGTATTGATTGAACAACTTATTCTGAAATGTTATGCATTATCAGGTTGTAAGTGCAGATGTAGTTTTGTTTTGGACTCTGCACGTTGGTGCTAGTAACTCTTTGAGATCACAGTGCCAGTTTCTTGTGGATGTTCTGTGTGTTTTTGGGATACACTTCCATGTATAGCATGGATGATATAGTAATGATAATAATAATATGTAATAATAATATAGCAGTATTACTACATTCATTCATACATGTCTTTATTGTCTTATAAAGTATATATGTTAATAAGGACTGGAATTGGAAGGTCATTGACATTGCATAAGGAAAGACAATTCCAAGTACCTCCACAATCAGAATACTAGGACGTGGCGCACCTGAGGGGGAACAAACTATTATTCATACTGCTTGACACATTCAGCCAATGAAATGTTAGTAAGAAAGACTAGTGTTTGCAAGCATCACAGTGCAGATTAGATACTAAGAGCACAAGTTCAATTTTCTGCATTTATTGTACTACTAAATTTTCATGACTTCTAACGCACACCATATCCTATGTGGAAAAATATTGTAACCATATTATTGTGCTTGTATGTGAAGCAGTGTGTGGTTTGCACTTTCTGATGAGTCCTGATTGTTACCAAATGATTAATAGGTCCTATTGAAAATTAGCATTTATTATTAAACCTTTAGCACTAGAATTAAATGCCCAGGGTACTTTGCAAATTACTGAGGATTTAAATGGTAACCCATCTTTTTGAATGGTCTGGGTCTGTGATTTCATATCACTTTTCTCGGCATTGCATCGCATGCTGACTGTAGTCGTCTTTTGGCATCAAAGAGTCGATCTTTGGTTAAAATAAACATAGAAGTCAAGCTGTGAATAAAGTTTGAATTTCTTGTTCACATGATTGTGATTCTCACCAGAGTTGGCTGCTGTTGTTGCTAGTCATACCTTCAAAACCTAACACTGGTGAGAAGTGCATGAAACACCTTCGTCTGGAACGGGTTTAAATGTATGAAAATATTACCAAGCAACAAATATACCCAATCCAGTAGAGGCTGCGTATCGTGTAGGTACAAAGACGGAACTGTAGAATGTAGCTGTACTGTGAGTATTATTACAGTCATAACCACAACTATTGAGTTAATGGCAGTGTTTTGTAAATCAGTTTTTTAACAAGTCAAAATTCTGAAATATATCTTTGCTTTATATATACATATATAGCTATAGCTATTTCAAACAAACAATCTATGATTTTTCATCATGTCTGCATTATGATTTTCCCTTTTCTTTCTTTCTCTCTCTTTTTTTGCCGTCCCTGATTCCAGTTTTACAAAAATTAGATGAAATAATATTTTGGTGGGTTCTGAGAACTTTGCAGTACAAGATGTACATAATCCCCACACACTGAAGTGAAGTGTGTGAACTCAGTGGTGATAACAGGTGTGCTACCATGCTGTAGAGGAGTGGTTGTTTACTGTAGATAATTTCTAGAAATGTGCTTACTACCAATCAAAGATGCTTGGTTGATAGTTGACATGGTTTGTTGTTTACGAACAAAGGGAAAGAAACTATGCTGGTGACTGTATTTCAAAACAAACAGTATTTTTTGAGCTTTTGGATCTCAGAAATAATTCCCCATTGTGCCGGGATAAATTAGTAGTAGTTTATACAATATGTTCTTATCCTTTGTCTTCCAGGAGACATTGGAATTGGTTGTTAAATTGTTGCAGTGGTGGTAGAGCAAGAGTAATGTACCAGGTGTGCAGCCTGTAGAATGAACTTTACCTGTGACTTACGGTAAATGGCTGTCAGTTAAATATACCATGGGCTGTGTGTTCATTGCAGATTACGGTAAGATTTACCATTTTGTCAAGAATTCAGATCTAGTACATCTGTATGAATTTCAGATCCTTATCGTACCACTTACAGTGTACACATACTAGTAAGTAAAGAATGTGCATTTGAACATGTGTTTAATTTACCCATGGTATAAATGCATGTCAGACTGCAATAATAGGGTTCAGATAATTTATTTTAGGACAACAGAGTTTCTCTTGATTTATGTTTCCCTTTTTTCCAGCATCATATTAGTCATGTTTACTTTCAAATAATATAAATTTCGTAAGAGCATAATCAGGTACAGTATATAGTTCTTAGTCCATCTGCTTAGTGTCTGAGTTGGTTTGATCTGGTTTAAAATGTTGGCAAATATATACATTGGATAACCATACATAGTAATATTAATAGTAGTTCCTGCTAGTTGATTTGCAGAAATAGATATGACCTATCACTGCATTCCTGCCATAAACTTAAAAGTTTTGGGTTTAACCAGACATGGCAGTCATGTATTCCCTATTTGTGACTTACAGTGGAATGAGGATATATGTTATGTGGTTAGAACTAAACATGGTGTTCTTTTTAGTGTTTATCATAAATGATTACAAACATGAGACACATTCCCGGCACACATGTTTTTTTACTACGTCCCTTACATAAAGCACACTTTCTAGCAGTTCTTCATGGTCTTGCTAATCATTCCAAAGCACCAGTGGCATATTTGCAAAATTGTTGCAAGTAATTGTTACAAGATCCTCCTGTACGCATATTAAAAATGTGCTCTTCAATGGTTGCAAACATGCAGTAGTTTTGACAGGTTTATTAGTGATACTCTTAGTGATAAATACCCTGATTTAAAGAAACCCTGTGATTTAAAGTGAATAATGCTCAAAGAATAGTGTGCTTTATAGGCAAATGAATTCAGGCAACAAGCAACAATATGCTGGGTTGCAGTTACAGTATCTAGGAAGTTTTCTGTTTATGCAAGATTCTGCTCTCTTCTGTCAGAGTAAAAAGGTTGTTCATATTGGTTGTTGGGTGAGGGTGTGCTGTTGAAGAGCAGTGGATTGGGGCTGCAGAGTGCAATATGTAACTCCTCTGATGTCTGGACCAAATGTTTTTATAACATTTTTAGTGCCAACCAGCTGTGAACAGCAAAATATGGTAATAACTGTATTGCTATAATACAACCTGATACAACAATAAAGATTGTGTGATGTATGGCAGCGTAATTTTACCGGACACTTTTTTGGCACTTAATTGGCCACCTTCTGAAAGAGAGCTAATTGATACAAAAATATTGGGTATGCTCTGGTGTGTCTAAATTTGTACTGTTGTGTCAGGTCCTATTAGAAGATCAGTGTAATTATGATAGAGGCAATAGCCATGAAATCAGCTATTGAAGTACAGTAATGATAAATGATAAAAGTGATGTCACAGGTACATCATATGAAGGAATATGCATGTGCATATTTGAGTTATTTGGACAGGTCAGTGACTTTATGCTTTTTTGTTACATGAATATTCCAAGCAGATGATTCATCACTTCCCATAGCCACTGCCAAAGAATGGTCAGTCTGATTTATATAATAAGTATATTATGCAGAATGGATGTGTACATGTGTGATTGTGGAATGATTATCGTGTGAAAGAGAACAAAATAATGAGTGAAAGGGAACTGTTTGTATGAGTTTTTAATGACACAAAAATGTAAGTGAAATATTTGATAAAATCTATACAGTGGATAGGGAGGGTGTTTCCCTTGAGTTCATTTCAGCCAATTGGAAAATGGGAGAAGTTATCCTATGTACCTGTGATAGTCACATTATGAACGTAGTTCAGTGAAACTTATATGCAGTTCGTCTGCAGTTTTCTCCCATAACTTATATTTTTTGTCCTTTAACTTATTTTGTATGTGCAAGTTTCCTTTTTCTGTTTGTGGAATAAGACATTTTAGTGGTAAATTTAGAAAAGCTGACAGGTTTTAACAGTTTAATGTTTTCTAGAGTTTTGGCCAGAAATTATATGGCAAAGAGCTGTGACTGCAAATCAGTAAAGAAAACAATATGTTCACCACATTAGCTTTTGTGTTGATAAGAGGGATGGCAAAAATAATTAAAAGTTAACTTCTTTACTCAACATCAGTTATGCATTTACAACAATACAATTATTGTCTCCTTGTTTATTTGTAGTAGTATTATTGTAAGTTTTGAGAAATGACAGGAAATAAAAAAAAAGTGTGTTTAAAACTCTTTTGACTCTTAGTTGTAAAATCTTATAATACACTGTAACCAGAATACCTTCATGCAGTTCTTAATGATCAGTAGTAGTTACAAGAGTTTTGCAAGAGCTCAGACTTCAAGAAATTAATGTACTTTAGTGCAAACATAACTGAATTGCCCAATTTGAAATTGTGACATGCATACAGACAAGCCACTTCAATTTTTATTTGTATTTCAAGTTAGTTCTCGACTCCTGTGATTGCAAACTTATCCCAGAGTGATGTAACAAACTCACATTACCATCAAAAAGTTGTCTTTCAGTGTGCATCAGCACCAACCCAGTTAATGTTGTCAGTCTGAGCCCTGAAGATGACATCATTCTTCTGAGCTGAAAATGACTTTGCTGCACATGCACTAGTTGCAGAAATTACTGCAGTCAACTTATTTTACACATATGGTAGTGCTTCATTCAGGCCACTATTGATAAGGTATTTCATAAGTTTCAGAACTGGTTGGTTCAAAAATTCGTATGAAAGATATAGGACATATTAATTCGGAATAGATTAGGTTAGATAAATTGATGATAAGAATGTATGTTGACAGAAAGGTGACTATCTCGGACTTGAATTTAATTACTGAGTTTTTAAATGATGAATTAAAGATACTTTTTCTATGTGCCTTGGGAATACAAGTTAATTGAAGTTCATGCTGATGAGGTTTTTAAAAAAAAACAAGGATTACTTCATATTTCTGGCATGTTGGTAAATAGTGTTTATGGCAAATACATATGGCACCCTGTAGACATTCTAGGCACATTGTGGAAGTTTTCATGAAGTAGTAGAATGCAATGTTATCAACGGAGCATTTTGGTATCATTTTTGGAAACCCATGGTTTGTAGCTTCGATCTGTATCCTGGTAACTGGAACTGACAGTGAGGATTTTGGTAGTTCTGTACGTTTTTCTGTCCTTCCAGGCGAATACCGCATGTATCTCGACAAGGCCATGGCCACTTCCAAATTCTTCCCTATTCATACTTGTGTGCTACCATTCGGCCCTATTTGGATGGAAGCCCTGCTTTACAGAAAAAAGCAACTCAAATTCTTGCTGAAAGTGTATTGAGTACCAAAGATATTCTAGACATAGAAAACAACTGCAGAAAATCCCATAAGTATGGGAATTCAATGCTTCACATGTAAGACTGCCCACATCGTCTCTATGTCGCGCAGTGTGAGTGGGCCAGGAATGACATAAATTCACTACGGTTGACAGATTGAACTTGCCGCCGACATCATGACGCGCTCAAGAACGATACATTTAAGTATGATCGCAACATAATTTTAGTGCTTACAAGTCTAAAAAAAACATTGGTATGCTTCTACCAGACTGCTCGGCATCACAAAACAACAGTTTACACTCAAGGCCGTGAGAACAGAACATCGCTGCACGGTTCAGCAGTTCTAATGCGTGGTTTTCTGTCCTACAGCTCGTTGAAACTGGTGATATCAGTGTTTATTGTTATCTTTCGAAGTATCACCGTGGTATGAGAACGTAATGTTTGCGAATGATGTCATACTTCCTCTTATCGATGGGTTAGAACATGTGGTCCAAGCACAAGGAGTGCTAGAAGTGCAAGTAATCTATTTGTTAATCGATTCATATATCGAGTACACTGCACAATCCAGGGCCGGAGCAGCCGACACATGTGTCGCTGCTGTCGGTCAGGTTATCAGGATTTCATTCTTACGAAGAACACACATGTATTCCGTTCACGTAATTCTCCGCGTTCATTATGTAACACGCACAGTGCAGCACGCTTCATGTACCGGCCTCCTAACAGGCGTTTCCCCCCCGACGTTATCAACAATTCTAGTATCGTATGTCTGGTTTACGCTCCTCTGCCCACGCCACGTGATGATCCAGTTGTGGTCCACGCCCTACATCGGTATCTCCTACTTTAGGTACAGAATTGTGATCACCTTCAGGTTAGAAAGGTTTTGAGCTATTTTTTCTCTTATAGCCTGACAATACTAATATGTTACAATTGTGATTATCTTTAGGTTAGATACGTTTTGAGCTATTTTTTCTTTTATAACCTGACAGTACTAATTAAATCACAGCTGTGATCATTTTTAGGGTAGAAACTTTTTTAGCCATTTTTCTTTTATAGTCTGACAATACTAATTATATTACAATTGTGACCATCTTTAGGTTAGAAAAGTTTTGAGCTTTTTCTTTTATTTTATAGCCTGACAATACTAATTATGTTACGTGTAGAGAAGAAAAACAACATAGATGCCTACTGAATGTTTTATTGCACTTGTATAATCTGCTCAACAAGTTTCGGGCACTTATATGCGCATCATCAGGAGCTCGAGACAATACTTGTGTTATTACCGCATATGGTGTGCAATGCTGTAAGGATGAAAAGATATAATTAGTGTTAGGTAGCGTTATGTATGTTCCTTGTTTCGTGGGAGTTATGCTATTGTGTGTCTCTGGGCTATGAGGCGGGACGTGTCGAAGGTGGGTGATGTCCGTGTTAGTGGATTGCACTTGGTTTTGTGGGTGCCAGGTGTGTTATTGGAATGAAAAAGATTCACTGTACATACCATTGGTTGCTGGTGGTCGGCAGTCAGGTGCAGGGCTATGCGTCCGAGATGAGGGATGTTGTTCGACTGGCTCTGTCATGTGGTCTATGGGCGGGGTCAATGGCCAGCTGGCCATTCACAATAGCAAAACTCCCACGAAACACGGAACATACATAACGCTACCAACACTAATTATATATTTTCACCCTTACAGCATTGCACACCATGTGTGGTAATAAAACAAGTATTGTTTCGAGCTCCTGATGACGGGCATATAAGTGACCGAAACATACTGAGCAGATTATAAGTGCAATTAACCATTCAGCAGACTCTAGTTGATTTTTCTTCTCTACGCATATACAATGATGCACGGACTAACATACATCAAATTAATTATGTTACAATTGTGATCACCTTTAGGTTAGAAACGTTTTGAGGTATTCTTTCTTTTATAGCCTAACAATACTAATTATCTTGCCGCTCAATTTCATTCCACATTTCCTTATGCATGTTTCGTAAGAACACGCAACAGTCGTCTGCTGTAGCTTCATTTGCGTTACGTCATACTACCTCCCGCTCGCATCACGGAAAAACCGCTGTCGCGGATGAGATCCCATATATCTTATCGGGGATGTCTTCTCGGGGAATCAATCATACTGGTGTTACTGTAGTTGTATGGCTTCGTTATCGCAAGTAAGTGTAGTACGTCATCGGTTAGCAATACTTAATGCTTGCTTTGTGAACGAATGTTACTGAACTGCTTTTTAGTTTCGATTACTAGGAATGATGCTGCATATTTAGAGAAATTTAGCATTTCATGGATTGACGGCGAAAGGCATGACATAACGACAGCGAAAATAAGGTGTTTGTAATTAGTTGTGTGGTTACGTATAACGCAGTATTTATATTGAGGTAGAGTCATTAAAGTAGTTTATGTACAAACCTGAGGTACGTTGCATCTTGGACTTATATGACGATTTCCATGTCCATATGGATTATGTAATCCTGCACGGATTTACGGAAGGAAAATAAATGATAATGATACTTTGGTACGACCTCAGCAACGTAAAAGGGACATGAGATTTGGTACGTGGAATGTTAGGCCCCTTTATGGGGCAGGTTCACTTACATCAGCAGCTAGGGAATTAGTAAGGTATGTTAGATTTAGTGGATGTGCAGGAGGTTAGGTTGGACAAACGGGGCACAGTAAGAGCAGGGGATTATAATTATTCCTGTGGTTAAGGAAACGAAAATCATCAATCGGGAACACGATTTTTTGTACATCACAGAATAGTATCAGCAGTTAAGAGAGCGTTTGTTAGCGATAGGATGTCATATAAGATCTGAGAAGTCGCTGGTGTAATATTGTCCTGAATGTACATGCACTAAGTGAGGAGAAAAGTGATGATTTAAAATACAGTTTTTGTGGGAAATTAGAGCAGTTTTTTTTATCATTTTCCTAAGTACCATATGAAAATTCTACTAGGAGATTTTAATGCAAAAGTGGGGAGAGAGAATATTTTCAAACTGACAATTGGGAATCAGAGTCTACATTACGATAGTAATGAAAATGGTGTTAGAACAGTAAAATTTGCCACATCAAAAAATCTGGTTGTTAAGAGCACTATGTTCCTGCACCAAAACTTTCATAAGTACACCAAGACCTTTCCTGATGGGAAGACCCACAACCAAATCAATCACAGATTGATAGATAGAAAGTGGCATTAGAGTATTCTAGATGTACGAAGTTTCAGGGGAGCTGACTGTGGTAGTGATCACTATCTGGTGGTTGCAAAAGTTACAGAAAGTTTAGCAGTAAGTAAACAAGCCACATTGAAGTGTGATGGGGAAAGATTGAATCTCAGGAAGCTAAATGAGCTGGAGTTTAGGAAACAGTATCGGATTGAGATTACAAACAGGTTTGCAGCTATGGAGAACTTAAGTGATGGCGAGGACATAAATATGGCTTGGGAGAACATTAAAGAGAATGTCAAAACCTCAGCTAAACAGAGTATAGGTCTGTATGAATTGCAGCAGCATAAACCATGGTTTGATGAAAAATGTTTAGGTTTTTTGTATCAAAGAAAGCAGGCTAAAATGCAGTGGGTACAGGTTCTAAGCCAAAGCAATGTAAATAATCAAAACATTGTAAAACGTGAAGCTAGCGGACATTTTAGACTCAAAAAGAAGGAATATTTGAAAGTTAAAATTGAGGTACTTGAAAGTAACAGTCAGATCAAAAATATTAGGGACTTGTATAGGGGCATCATTGACCTTAAGAAGGGATACCATCCGGACCTAATATAGTAAAGGACGAGAAGGGTGATTTGGTTGCAGACTCCCACAGTATTTTGGCTAGGTGGAGGAACCATTTCTCTCAGCTTTTGAATATACCTGGGGTTAATGGTGTTAGGCAGACAGAAGTACACACAGCAGAACCTCTAGTGCCTGAGCCAAGTGACTTTGAGGTTGACTTGGCTATTGAAAAGCTAAAATGTCACAAATCTCCAGGTATTGATCAAATCCCAGCAGAATTGATTAAGGCAGAGGGTAGAATAATTTGCTATGAGATTCATAAATTTATTATTTCTATTTGGAATAAGGAGGAACTGCCTGAGGAGTGGAAGGAGTCAATCATTTTACCTGTCTATAAGAGGGACGATAAAACAGATTGTAATTATAGGGGCATATCACTTTTTCCAACTATGTACAAAATTTTATCCAACATCCTGCTGTCAAGGTTAACTGCATATGTAGAGGAGGTTATTGGTGATCATCCATGTGGATTTTGATGCAACAGGTCAGCTACTGATTATATATTCTGCATTCATCAAATACTTGAGAAAAAATGGGCATACAGCAAAGCAGTGCATGAGCTTTTTATAGATTTCAAGAAAGATTCGGTTAGAAAGGAGGTCTTGTATAATATTCACATTGGGTTCGGTATCCCCATGAAACTGGTAAGGCTGTTGTGTCTTACTGAAACATTTAGCAGTCCGGGCAGGCAGGAATTAGCCTGACGTGTTTCCTATTACAAATGGTTTGGAACAAGGAGATGCTCTGTTGCCATTGCTTTTCAGCTTTGCTTTAGAGTACACCATTAGGAGAGTTCAGGTAAACCAGGATGGCTTGAAATTAAGATACACAGCAGCTTCTGGTTTACGCTGATGATGTTAATATACTGGGAGGAAGCCTACATGCTATAAAGGAAAATGCAGAAGTGTTGGTAGTAGCTATTAAGGAGATTTGACTGGAAGTAAATGCTGATAAAACTAAGTACCTGGTCATGTCTCGAGATCAGAGTGCAGGATGAAGTCACAGTATAGACTGATAATAGTTCCTTTGCAAGGGTGGAAGAATTCAAATATTTGGGAACAACCTTAACATATTAAAATTTTATTCAGGAAGAAATTAAGAGCAGATTGAATTCAGGGGATTCTTGCTATCATTCAGTGCATAATCTTGTCTTCCAGTTTGCTAACCAAAAATTTAAAGATTAAGATATACAGAACTTTAGTTTTGCCTGTTGATTTGTATGGGTGTGGAGGAATTTAGGCTGAAGGTGTTGGGGAATAGGGTGTTGAGGAGAATATTTGGTCCTAAGAGAGATGAGGTAACAAGAGAGTGGAGAAAACTACATAATGAGGAGCTTAATGATTTGTACTCCTTACCCATTATTGTTCGGGTGATAAAATCATGAAGAATGAGATGTGCGGGCATGTAGCATATGTGGGGGGGCGGAGGCATATACAGGATTTTGGTGGGGAATCCTGAGGGAAAGAGACCACTTGGGAGACCCAGGCATAGAAGGGAGGATAATATTAAGATGGATCTTTCGGAAGTGGGATGTGGGGGTATGGACTGGATCGAGCTGTCTCAGGATAGGGACAGGTGGCAGGAACTTGTGAATGCGGTAATGAACATTTGAGTTCCATAAAATGTGGGGAATTTCTTGACTAGCTGAAAACCGGGTAGCTTCTCAAGAAGGACTGTGTTCCATGGAGTTACAGAGTTACAAATTTGCATCTTCCAATGGCCAATTTGATTGCATTTCAAAGGGGAGCTTCATTTCTTGGAATAAAGTTATTTAATCGCCTCCCAGTAGATATAAAAAATTTATCTAATGAAACAAAACTATTCAAACATTTAAAGAGATTTTTTCTTCTACATTTGTTTTATTGAATAGACGAGTATTTTAATTACAATAAAAATAGGATCTTGGTCTCATTATAATGCAGATCGGTGGTGGTGGTTGCGGGGGTGGGGGGTGGTGGTGGTGGTGGTGGTGGTGGTGGTGTTGTTGTTGTTGTTGTTGTTGTTGTTGTTGTTGTTGTTGTTGTTGTTGTTGTTTAAAGGATTTAAAGTTATCCAATTTTTTAATTTCTGGCTCTTTGTCTTTAATAACTTAATAAGATACTTCACCCCAACTTGAACATAGTGAACAAACGTAGACATTCCTTTTTAAGTTTTCTGTAATGTAAATACCTAACATCCTCACTTCTGATTTGAAAGCTATTTCACTGTTATTAAAAACTCCTTGTGGTTTGTTGGGAGGTCTAAATTGATTAGAAAGAAAGAACATTGTGACTGTTTTTTCAACATTTATAATTGAGATCTATTTTTTAATAATATCTCTAATTCTTTCATAACATTTTTTGTTGGAGAGCATCATCAGTTTTGTGAACAATAAGTGTGTTTGTGTCATGTGCAAATAAGACTACTTACCCTTTGGATATTTAATGGAATGCCATTTATATGTAATAAAAACAAAAGAGGCCCTAAAATTGAACGTTGTGGCACTCCATGTGCTATGTTCCTGAACGAGGATATATACAAATTCATGTTACCTCTGATACCATGTGAGTCCAGGTAATCAAGCAATGTGTTACGGTTTAGAACATTGTAAGATAAAAAAATATTCCTACTACACGTAGATGTTGATCCAAGGCCTCTTGAATATTTTCTGTGAAAGTTTGACTAGCTATTTCTGTTGATAGCATTTTCCTAAATCCATTCTGTGCTTCTGATAAAATACTATTTTTATGTACAGTAGATATTAACCTAGTGTACATCACCTTTTCTGAGATTTGGGGGTGAAAAAAAAAATTGGTAAAATGGATATTGGTTTGCAATTTCATAAACCTTGTCTGTCCCCTTTTTGAGAGAAAGGACTTAACTTTAGCAATTTTCATCTTGTTGGCAGAAATTCCTAAATTAAAAGAAGCGTTACGGTTATGGACAAATGGTTTTTTAATATACTTTGTACACTGTTTATTTAGAAGTTCAGGGATTTTATCTAAGCCTGCTGAGGAATTATCTTTTAAGCTTTTTGTTACACTCTAAATTCATTTCCAGTGACTGAATATACAAACATGTTTTTTTGGACAGTATTATGATTAAATGGTTGCTGCTAATTAGTTCTAAATTTAGATAAAATGAATGAAATGACATTCATAACAACGAATTCATCACGTTTTACATTGCATATTGGTTATGAAGACAATTGTATAGGAGACACAGTGTTACAAATTGATAACAATAAAAACTGGAAGAACTATATTGAGGGAAAGATTAATGAGTTAAGTGGATCATGTTATGCCATTAGGTTGATGGTCTGTATCAGTAACATTAACCCTCTCAAATCAATTTACTATGCATACTTCCATTCTGTTATAAAATATTGAATACATTTTTTGGTTAACTCTTCCTGTAAAGGGAAGATATTCACTTTACAAAAGAAAATTGTCAGAATAATGGCTGGTGCCCAACCCAGGACCGCTGATAATAGTCTGTTTAAACAATTAGAGAATCTACCTCTTCCATGCCAGTATATACTTTCATTAATGAACATCATTATTAATAATCAGGAAATTTTACAAACAAAATAAACACTGTCATCATAGACCAAATGCCATTCTAGTTTGTTTTCTAACAAATATGTTCTCTGCTGGCAAAAATTTTGAACAGTTCACTACCTAGTTTGACTATCATCAAGAATGAAAAGTCAACATTTGAAGCAGTCGTAAGAAAACACCCACATAACACTTCTTTTACTCTGTAGATGAATTTGGTATGTGTAAAGATGATATATAATATTTTCATAAGATGTTTATAGTATTTTACACTCTAAATTTGTATATGTGTATTTATGACTTGTTCCACATTTGTGCCTCATGGATCCATGGAAAGTGTATGTATGTAGAGTCACATATGTTTACATTTGCGCTAGTGAGATTAGAATAAGTGAGTTAGTAATGAAACATGAGTCCACAGTTACAGGTTCAAATTCTGACACAGATCAGGTATCTTCATAGTCACAACTGTGAAAGCCTCAGGTGTCATTTGTTAGGGTACGTTCCATTAGCTTGAATTTTCTTGGTTATTTTTCATGTGTGTTACTGATGTGACCTGTGTGAATTTTACAGTATGTTGAATAGGATTTAACTGTGAGGATACATATTTACAAAAATTGTGTCCCCAAACCTCTGTTCACTAATAGATGACAATTTGAAATAGCATTAAGAGGGTGTTTTGACTGTTATTGTGCTAATTTAATGTAATTACCATGTAGCGATTAACAAATTATAATTAAATGTGTAGTCATAAATTATGTAGTTCTTTGTGTATAGTTCAGTCATGAATTCTTGTGTAGTTTTCGTACGTATCCCCACCTAGTGCTGAGGTTAAAAATGAGTGGAGCTGTATCCACTCATTTTTAACCTCAGGACTATGCCTTCATGGTGTGAACACCTTTACTGTCACCTCATAGTTCTGTTTGCACACTTATCTGGTGTTACTATGTGAGATGTTTATTGCACTGTCGAAATGTACTGTGTGTACACAGATTCAGTTGAACTAGATTAGGTAGACAGACAGCAGGTGGACAGGTAGGTATGTGAAGGGATAGTTTGATATATGGGTAGGTCAGTGGATGGGTGGGGAGGCTGACAATGAATTGATGGATGAATTGACTGATTGATTTATTTCTTTATTTAGTTCATAAATGTAGGTCTCCTCAAGCCTTGGAAGATGAAAGCATTATGTTCCTTCAAAATGCTGGTTATCAGTAACCCTGTGACTCAGCCTAACATTCTAGAAGGCCTGAATCCTTCAGTAACAAAAGGCTGGAGAAGGACCTTTTTCACTGATCAGTGAAATTATTTAAGCACAATGATTTGACTTTTTGTTATGTAACTACTTACATTATTAATTACCTGTTAGGTGTAGAACTAATGTAGATAATGTACATAGTATTAATGCCTATTACAAGGTTGACCTATCTTTTTCTTAAGATATTTATGTGTATGTTATTGGGCATATATAATTTAATGTATTTTTGAAAGGTGTACTTTGACTTATCAAAGATCCTGAAAGCCAGAAGCCATGGAATGCCTGCATTCCTGCCTGTCTTACCTACCTGCCTGCTCACCTACCTACCCACCCACTGGGACATGAAGTCATGTATTCTTGTAGAGATTTACCAGTGCTTTGGAGATAAGGGTAGATGTGTTATGTAGATGGAGGCCACAATTTCCTCCAAAATGGTGGTTAATATCCACCACACTACATGGCATCACATAGTATTATTCCTAGTCACTGCTACAAGAACCTCATATCTCACACACGTACTTACTTTTTGTAATTGTGCAAAGAAAAACGTAAATTGCTTAACTCATAAATTGAATGGTCTTTTCCTCTCAGTTTTTCAGTTTTCTCAAAGTTATCATCATTCAAGAACACAGATCATCAAGTCATTAAACTTACACATAGTGTGTCAAGTTTAGTTTTACTTTTCAGTGTTTCAGAAAGTCAGGATTGTATTAAAAGTGTCACTCTGTGATGGAAGAAGAAGTAGACCTGTTTGAAGATGCAGTATCACTGAATGCAGTTAATTCGGGAAGTGCTTGGAACAAAGGGACAGAACACATTGGTTTGTCACGCTGCACTATTTACCACAGTGCACAAGACCTTAATATCAAAGAAAGTGATGATGAAGGAAAACCAATGATGGCTACAAGGCATGATGCAGTGGGATCCTGTAGTGACAAACATGAAAACCAAGTAGGTGGTGGTGGTTTTTGGAAGTGTGCTCCTGTCGTAGAAATTGTCACCTCCATTGCATAAAAATCAATATGATGTTCTGAAACTGATATTAACACAAGTATGTTCATGCACACACACACACACATGCATGCACACAACATACATATTGTTAATTTTGGAATTATGAATACTTATTGTGTTCATATTTCAGCATTACCATTTGTTGACACCTTTTTGAATATGAAATGTTTTTTCATTTGTTGTCAGAACCTGACCTGCCCTTCAATGTTCCAAGATGAAGGCCACTCAGTAGATTTCATACTGGTATGGACAGAGAGTTCAGCAGTTTCCTGCAGTGATGTTGCACTTAAAAAACGGGAAATATTTGAACATCACCTACTGGAAGAGGGATTGATACTGGAACGAGAGCAAAATATATTTTTACACTTTGTCAAGATCCATGCCCCAGTCGAAGTGCTTGGACGTTACGCTGAGATACTGAAACTTCGTATGCCAATGAGAAAGGTAATATAGTGTTCGTAGTATTTCATTATGCCGTACTAATTGGGTTTCCAATATGGTTTTCGTATGATATATTTGTTAACTGGAATTGGGTAGCCACCCGATGGCAGTAGTACAGTACACATTTACACACACACACACAGAATGACACAAAACAAACAATACATAGAACAACACAAAAATTTTGGAAGAGTGCGGACCGTGCCCCGTCTTTGCAGGTTTTACCCTGGCATTTGCCTTATCAACTGAGGAAAAAGCATGGAGAAACCTGTCAGGGTAGCTGAAAAGTACCGTCTGGCATGATGAAGATACATAAACATAAGAACTTGACTGTTGTTTTAGGTGCATTTGCTTGCCTGCAGAGTACCTATTTAGACGATTGTGGCCATCCATCTGTCTGTAAACATTTAGCTTAAAAACTACTCAGTTGGTTTTCATGAAGTTCACTGTTAGAGGTTGGTATGAAAAGCTGAGCCATGTAAATTTTGGTTGAACTGGGACAAAAATAGTGGGCACTTGGAGATGTGTGTGCATTTTTGTACATATCGGCACTGCACATACACTGACCCATCATTCAACGTCAGCAGTAAAGTGCTGTCTTCATTGGGATTAGACTCCATAGAAATGGGGTCTGTTTATTGTTTCTGTGTAATGCTCTGTTAAATTACACATTTGAAGCCTCTTCAGTTTTCTTTTCGTATATGTAGAAGAGGTCTGTTACATTCAACATCCAGCACAACTGTATATATGTGTACTGTAAGCAAGCTGCATGTTCCAGTCTTTCAAGACCATCATCAGGCTTGTATGTAAAACTTAAGGTAAAAGTGTAAACTTACATACATTACAGCCATTTTTGTGAGATCTCACATTACATTACAGTTTACAAATATGTAGTTGTGTTAGGTGGTGATTTAACTGATTATTTGTTGTTGAAAGCACAATGGGGTTACATCCATCAAGTCTGTTTTACTAATATACAACATTGAAGCTTATATTAAATGAGGTGTATAATGTCGGTGTATAAGGGATGCTAACTTACATGGAATTTCATGTCAAGATCACAAGTGGTCATATTGAAGGTGAATTGTTTTATCGATTTACAGAATACTTTTTTAATATGCTAGAGCATGTAAATAACTTGGTAATGTCTTAAATATCATATTTTACCATTGTTTGTATTATAAACTGTTATACATAAATTTACATTACAATATAAATTTTACTGCTAATTACGACATACTCTTTAGATACAAGTCATAAGATCAGTGATTTTTTATGGTCAGCTGTGTGTGTTTTGTTTTCCTATCACCAAAATTGAAATGCTTTGTATTGTTTTTAACTTTCAGTCTTTCTTTCTAAATAATGAAAGTAATAAGACATAAGAAATGAAGTGATATTGCAAAATGCTAACTTTATACCAATACTGAATATTTTCCTTCAGGATCATGTTGTATTGATTTATAAGTATCAGATGACATCCATAGTACAGATGTACAATACAAGGAAACACAAGAAGACCACACTCTTTTGTGTCCTAATCACTGTAACCATTCAGCTTCGTATGTAGGTATGTTTGATTATGTCTATGTAAATTAACCTCGGGAACATATCCCCAAGGAATGGCAGATTCCTCATGAATACACTATAAAGTCATATTTAATTTTCTTTTCAGGTTTCTAACAACAGTGAAAGATTGAAGCTTTCATATTGATTGTTGATTCATTCAGTATAGTTTATTTTTTTGTTTTCTATGTCAGTTTCAATAAATATTCATGAAGAGTGAATGGCTGCTGGTGAGTGTGAATGTTTGTTTTCTGTAAGACAAGAAATTCATGTATTTGTAATTACTTATTTATTAGGCCACTTGTTTTCAGCTGGACGTAGTTATTGCATACAAAGTTGAAAGACGAGTTTAGAATACTCGTATTTAATGATAAGATTTGTGCTGTCTGTAACAGGCTCAAAAAGTTAGCATTCACGGATTGAAAATCATTAGTCACTAACCACAGCTGATAGGGCAAGTGCACACCAAGTAAATTTGAAACAGCAACACAACTGCATCTTCCAAGAATTTCGGCCAGACCAAGTTGAACACATGGAACTGGAATGTGCTGTGCACACTGAGAAAAGTGCAGTGCCACTCACATAAGACTAAGCAACTCTGCTTCCAGGAAACTGAATGAGACAGTCTTCTCAAGAGTTGTGTTGTACTGTTGTTGTCTAGTTTCCTCTTTCCTCTCCCCCCCCTTTTTTCGCCCTTCTTTCCCATTACTTTATCTCGA
>Ga0123354_10004279_pt1 | contig 20170 bp, 14 predicted proteins | sample TergutLab28metaG_2_FD_97872 | JGI IMG/M metagenome (GOLD analysis project Ga0123354, IMG submission 97872) | Labiotermes labralis P4 segment gut microbial communities from Petit-Saut dam, French Guiana - Lab288 P4 | ecosystem: Host-associated > Arthropoda: Insects > Digestive system > Gut ...
CCCCTAAGACAACCTGAAGATGGCCAGTACAGGCTGAAACATGTAGTTGTCCATTATATAGTCATTAAATACACCTCATGTGACACAGTTGTGTTTGACTACATACAATTTTCCAAGTTTCACTCCCCTGTCTGATTAGCTGAGCACTTTCATCGGATGCCAGGATGACTGTTGGAACAAAATAGGTAACGCCGAGGTGTATTCTGGTTCTTGCGTACCGTACACCTCTCAGGCAGTCGTACGATTTTATCGACTGGGGTCACACTTTTTTACATTCACATTTGTGTACATATTATTATATTATTCATAGTTAACCAAAAGGTATGTAATTTCCAAAGGTCTCTTACTGTACATAACACTGGGACATAAGGGATACAGTCGTTCCCACATCATATGTTCACACACACACACATATATATATATATAAATTATTACTGATGGTAGGAAATTATACCGTATGGGCTTGACAGGACATGCATTAGAGCACTGTGAACTTAAAGCATACTTTCTTCACTAACGAAATGAAAATTAGTTTATAAAGTTCACGTATTAAAAATTTTATGTTTTGTTGACCGGGCGTCCCTGTATAATCTTGTAAATAAAGCCAACTTGGTGCACAGTTTTTCTTGGTACGTTTATTTCCTTTCTGTACATGTTTCGGGCAACTATGTTGCCATCATCAGGAGAAATAACTGTATCTATGCGACGCTTGGTATTTGTCACTGTGTGGATGACTGGTAAGCATACCAGACAGTCATCCACACAGAGTGACAAATACCAAGTGTCGCATAGATACAGTTATTTCTCCTGATGATGGGCACATAGTTGCCCGAAACATGTAGAGAAAGGAAATACACATAACTAAGAAAAATTGTGCACCAAGTTGACTTTATTTACAAGATTATGCATGTATTCAGTATGAACTTAGAATTAGTGGAAACATTTCTGCTTTTCTTGCTGTAAATTTGCTGAATACGGAAGTGACACTCTGCACTAAAGTTTCGTTATTATGCTACACAACATAGCCAGTCTGTCTGTCTGTCTGGTGTATATTCTGTGTGTAGCCACTTGGAACATTTACTATGGCATCAGAGTTGTGCACTATTTATTGCTGTTCCCAGCTCTTGCTGACAGCTTATGGTGACAGTTGGCACAACCTGCTTCTTGTCATTATCTGATTCTGCCCTGTGGTCTACAAATTCTCGCCGTTTAAGTTCATTGTCTTTCTGAAGAAAGATCACCCACTGTATAGTGACTTCGTGTGGCCCTGTCCGTTTCAGCGTTCAAATGAACTGACTTGCGTCTGTGATATTTGGTATGCACTTTAGGGTGCTGTGGAGACCCTTTCTTGACCCACTTTGTAATTTGCTGTGTGGCAAGAACATTTCACATGCACAAATTTGTGAAGTGGGAGCAAATCTCGTGCCACTCAGAAGTTGTGGATGGTAGTAGATTCTGAAGAATACATTTATGATTAAAGTAACATGTCAGTTGTATGAAATGTATGTTTAGCTTTCACTTTGATGTGGGCCGGGATAGCTCAGTCGGTATAGCAACTTGCTATGGGCTGGACGGTCTGGAGATCAAATCCCAGTGGGGGGTGAGATTTTCTGCACCCTTCCAGACCGGCCCTGGGGCCCACCCAGCCTCCTGTACAATGGGTACTGGGTCTTTCCCGGGGGTAAAGTGCGGCCGGGGTGTGGCGTTGACCACCCACCCCCATCTAGTACCGAAGTTAATAAAAGAGTAGAGCTATACCTCTGCTCCCCCCTCTGGGCCTTTGTGGCCTGTTCTAGGGTGAACTTTACTTTTACTTTCACTTTGATGGTGATGACTAATGGACCATTGGAGATTTCATACAGGGATGGATTATAAACATTAGTACAAATTGTGTACAAAATGCTGTTTTGAAATTGAGCAGTAACAAGTGTGGTAAATGTTGGATACTTTGAGGTTATGTCTGACAGTTCAAATGTAGACAGAAGCTGCAGCTAAGTATGTTAAACTGAAATACTGCTCCTAATGCCACTGCTGCTGATTTTTTACATATTTACATCTGTGAGTTACATATTATTTTCTGAACTTGGATTGAAGCATACGACTATCTGCATTTCTTAATGCTAACCCATGAGGTGAATTCTTGTTTTATTGTTGATTATTAAGTCCCACAGCATAAGATCTGTAAGACTTTAAATCTGAAGTAGGACAGAAGCTTTGGCAAGTCATGCCTGGAAATTAATCCATACACTTGGAAGTGTGTCGTCCCCGTTGCGTGCATGAAAATTGGAAAGGGTATGTAGTCAAACACAACTATGTCAATTAAGATGTTTTAATGACTGTACTAGACAACTACATGTTTCGGCCTTTACTGGCCATCTTCAGGTTGTTTTCAAGAGAACTTAAGGTCCTACTATATGTATTGTGTGTGCACGTGATGGAGAGATCTCTACATCCGGGTTTTATTGCGTAATATGTAATTCTATATTGAATGTGGTGGTATGCTCTGGCTAGAGGCATGATAGGGTCTGGTGGCTACTGTCGAGTTTGAAGTTTCTTGGTGCACACCAAGGAACTTCAAACTTGACACTAGCTATCAGACCCGGATGTAGAGATTTCTCCATCACGTGCGTGCACAATATATATAGTAGGACCTTAAGTTCTCTTGAAGACAACCTGAAGATGGCCAGTAAAGACCGAAACATGTAATTGCCTAGTACAGTCATTAAAACATCTTAATTGACATACTTGCGTTTGACTACATACCCTTTCCAATTCATCCATAGAAATTACTTTGCTTGTACACATTAGCAAGTTGTGTTAATGTGTGTCCAGTAGTTCACGTGTGACACACTGAACACATTTGTTCTGGCATTTTATGCAAGATCAGAGTAAAGTACTGGGAGAAGTGACAAAATGATATGACCCTTTTCGGCTTACGTGGATGGTTCTGGGGAGGAAGCCCCACATTATATGTAGAAAAATATATCAGGAATTTTGATGTTTTGCTGACCGTGCATCTTGGTAATTAACCAACTTAATGCACAAAATCTTGTTTTATAATAAGTTTATTATATGCCTCTACATGTTTTGAGCACTGTTCTGCTCATCATCAGGAGGTCAAAATTGTATTATACAGTGTCTGGTATCGTCACACTTTGTAGGTGGCCGTCCGGTGCGCAGGTTGAGAGAGGACTGCTGCAGTCTTTTCTCATATAATAATACAATTTTTACTTCCTGATGATGAGGACACAGTGCTCGAAACATGTAGAGGCATATAATAAATCTTATTATAAAACAAGAATTTGTGCATTAAGTTGGTTAATTACTAAGATATCAGGAATTGTCACTTGAACAGAGACAAAGTAAGGGCAAGTAAATGAATGCCAGTATGGACATGACATGCGACATGCACGGGGAAATGAAACATGCATGATTGGTTGGTCAGAAAATGTGGAGAAAGAATACCTTGGTATAGGTGGGGCTATAATGTTGCGATGTGTTGGAGAAGTAGAGTACAAATGTATTCTCAGGATATCAGGTATTCAAGATACACTAAAATGGTGGGATTTTGTAAATATGGTAATAAATAGTAAGGTTCTTACAGCAATGTTTCTGAAGATCGAAGGTTTCGCTTTCGGCGTCACCCATCAGCAGCATGTCTTTAAACTGTACTGGATTTTTTGTATACATAAGTTATGAACTGTTAAAGGAAGATCCTCTTACACAATCACCCTTCATAACTTTGTTGTCCCAAAGCGCTGTCTGGTAGGTGATCCTCTTTCAGGAAATGGGTGTGGTTCACCGCATCACATTTAGTTTCAATTATTTCTTTTTTACTTGTTTTATTTACTCAATTTATTCTTGATATAAAATAATGGAGTGTTATATACAGTAAAACAACTAGATCATTTCTAGGAAACTGACACAGTCACTTCTCTGTATTCCCACCTACACCACACTCGTAGGCGACTGATTTCACACCGGACTGCTAGAGTCCGTTATCAGCTGCTAACGTTTTCTCATTTAAATCTCTCCCCTCCTACCTGTCACCAATGGTCCTGAATATACGTTGACAGATTAACCTACAATGCATGGCCATGAACCCTCTGTAACTGACACCAGTAGTCCCAATAAACAACTACACTGAAAATGATCAGCTACAATCCTCTACCTTCAACTTATAAACAGTTCTGTAACGGTGCACACATGCATTTAAGGAACATTTACTCAGACTTACAGAGATGATAAATGAGCACTTTAAAAAAAATGGACACAGCATTCAGACTTGTAATTTTAATAAGAAATTACTTTTTACACAAACATACACGTGTTTTGTAAGTATTACATTTCTATAGAAGACAGTTTTGAAATCAATTAAATATGTATTCCCTTCATTGGAGTAACAAGCTTGCTGTCAGTCTTTCCTTAACACATCAAATTCTTTCCGGCATCATTGGTGCTGTTTTCACACGATTTTGGCAGGAAACTGTGCACACACAATATCATCATCATTTTCATTTTTCAGCTCCCATCTAACTTCTAGATGAATCTGTAAATGAACAAAGGGGGATGAGAGTAGGAAATTCCTTTCCTTTTTGTTGTTAGGTTTCCAACCAGTCAGTGTGACATGACTGGTATCATATGAAAGTTAGTAAGAGAAATGAAATGCTGTTGACACAACTGGTGTGTGTTATTTTGTATGTTATTCATGATATATTCATTAGTATTTGTTAATATCTTCAATGGGGCAACATCAGAGCATCTTCTTCAGGCCAATGGTAGTGCAATACATAAAAGGAAATACTCTGGAATACAACATGAGACTCAAAATACAAACAAAACTGGATCAAAAACCTTGAAAGAATGGACAACACCAGACTCCTGAAATGCCCTCAACTACAAACCTCAAGGAAAAAGAGATCATGGATGCCCCAGGAAACAATGGCAATGTGTCGATGCTGGAACAGGTCAAACGACCTAATCCATGGAGGTAGATGATGATGATGACTTGTATGACTGTGTTTAGAATTGAGATCTCAGTCATACAGACTTGTTTAAAAACACGTTACTATGTCAGTCAAACTGTATAAAATAAATGTATTTAAATGTATTAAAATATATGCATTTATGTATATTATATCACTGGACTGAAGATGATCCTTTGAGGTCAAAAAACACTGCCACATTAAAGATATAATACATACTAGTTGTGTCGACATTTAACATCTTTTGCTATAAATCTAACACAAAAGGATGATTGATTGTAGTTGGATTCGAGACCTCACGCTCCCGATGTACCTAGGCCTTAACAGTCCTTTTGTGCCTCATATCAATATATGGGAGCCCTGTTGCTTCAGTAAAGTTCCAGATGGCCCCCAGACTTATACTCTTAATGTCCTCTGGCTCCGAGAAGAAGGAGCCCAGATGCACATGTCTGAGCGAAGCCAAAGCTTCACACTCGCAGAGAATGTGGGGAGAGGTTTCGTCTGCTCCACACCTCCTACACAATGGACTGTCTGATAGCCCCATTAGGTGAATATGTCTTCTCAGGGTATTGCGTCCTGTGAGAAGGCCAGTAACAACCCTGTAATGTGTCCTGTTAAAGGACAGAATCCTGGCCTTGACACCCAGACAAATACAACAGGATGACAAACAAAGAAACTGAAACTCAGTGTTTGTAATACTCCTTTTCTATTTTCACAATAAGCAACAATCTGATCATGGAGATGGCTGGCTACTCTCAAATAGTAACCATTCAGGAAGAGCAGAAGTGTCACAACCCGGAGGACCAGTACATAAACATCTCAAAATTCATTTCTCACACGTCTTAGCATTATCTCCCATTTCCTTTAAGTCTTTTCAGGTGACCCCTTCCAAGGGATTTCTCCATCAAAATTCTGTACTCATCTTCCTCTCCCTGCTGCACACCCAGCTAATTGTAGTCTCCTACATTTCACCACCCTAACAGTACCAGCCAAAATTCTACCTATCATTAATTTCCTTCTGACATAATACCCTAAACAGCCACTTCCTTCAGATATTTTCCTTGGCATTTTGGGTTAGGTACTTAACGATAACTGGTTTTTCTCATGAAGTATGATACCACATGTCACATCTGCACAGAAGCCAATATTTGGAGAAATGCGACTGTAATCTGATAAATTGCTAACGAAACCTACTCCTAAGAATTACACTACTTTGAATTTCAGAAATTATTTTAGTACATTCTCCAAGTCTTCCAAACATCTGCAACAATCTGATGAGGCATGAAAACATTCTCAGCCTGTAAGGATGAACTTACCTTTGGATAAGACTTAAGGACTGGAAGTGTAGCTGTATAATGGTAGTTGTTACCAGGCTTCAGAGGACAGGTTAGACCACTCAAATGACACGCATCGGGATCATGAAGAGGAAATGGTACAGGCACTCCCTGAATAATACCATGTACCTCTGCTTTCACACTGTTGTCAGCAACACCTGGAAATAAACACACCAAGAAGGCAGGGAAATTAAATGTGATCCAAACTATCAAGTGAGATTGAATGTTAAAGCACCCTGACCTTTCTGAAGAAGTACCTATGTCAGATTTCATGTTCCTGAGGTAGTAAATAAGATATTGCTGTCATTTGGAATGCTGCATGGGCTGGTACAGGATCCTGGGGTCTCCATCATCAAGATAGGTCTGATGATGAAGACAACAGGGTTCTCTGACACACCACTGTGTTTCCATCTGATTAAAAGTTACCACATCCCAAAGGTAGCAACCTTCACAGCATACCAAATTTGAGGTTTAGTCAGAAGCAGCTAGCCTGAGATATCTAGTGGTTATCCCTGTCAACAGTGTTTCAAAAGCAGCATGGCAGTGTGCCCAAGCAAAATGATCATCGCCTCAAACAGCTGGAACAGTGACAATACCAAAAAAGAAAGTTGTGGAAAAGTGTTCGTAACAATTATTCCCAGTGTTCCAAAGCAAATGTGAATCATACATCCTACTGTGTTCACATTCCTCACGTATTAAATAGTCTAGTTTCCTACATTGGGCAGGCACAGTAAGTACTGTACTTATGTAATTTACACAACTTATTTCTTACAAACCCTGCCGTGAAAAATGAAATCGGTAAGAGGATAAAATGAAACATCCTGTGACCATAATTGCTGTCCTTACTTGTTGTAAAATAAATATCCAGGGTAGCATTGGAATCCTTTTTCAGAACACAAACTGGATCTGTCTCATTACACGACGATATGGTAATATTTGTAAAGCTTCCGACTTTGGATCCTGAAAAGAACGTACGGCCACATAACACAAATTCTATTTTCTCCATGACTGGAACAATAACGGGCAAGGGCGTACACATTTTCTGCAGTGACAAGCAACACTTTATTTTGGAATAGCAGATAAGTTCTATCTTACCACAGTCCTCGATGTGAACAGAAAATATAGTTGGGAGCAAAAGCGCCCATATCGTAGTAATGAACACAATGTGCTTCATTGTGAAAACCCAGTCAAAAGAAAGCTACAAATTAGCTCTAATATTCCGCAGAAGTACGTCTTGCGCAAATTTCACATATAGTACATAAAATATCTTTAGTTTAGCTACACTTGTCCAGTAAGTTCTACACAGGACTATATACTGATATCTGAAAATGCCACTCCAAGAAACTGATCATCGATAAGAAAAATCAACATACGCTATTGGTACAGAGTGCAAGAATGTATTTACTTTTATACTTTTATTTGACCATAACATGGTGTAAAGCTTTGTACCTCGGGCATGTGCATATATTCCACTCTATGCCTGGAAGTGCACTAATTATCATCACCATTATATTTTTTAATCTTATATTAAGCACGGGTTGCTCGGAACCGACAGATCCGCGTGAAGCAGTAGGTGCAACGATCGGAGCCGGGTCTCGGCTCCGTGGATTTGTAATTCCTTTCGTTCTGTATTAGCTCTCGTTGAGCGAACAAAATGAAAGGTCACATCTTGGCGACTCGTGATAAAATGGGACTTCCGTTCACCACAACCATTACACCACACGACAGTCTAAGTGCTGCATGGCAAGTGTCACGGTTCAGTGCACAAACCACAAACGAGGTCATAACTTGACGGTCTGAGTCACACATTCTATCTCAGAGTCAGAGGCAATCAGTGCACAGTAGTGTCTGAAGTTATCGCCAGAGAGTGATAATTTTGTTACACGTATGCCCCACGAAGTCGGGAACAGGAAGTGATGTCGATCCATGACGTACGGCATTGAATTGTGACGTGTTGGTTAGTAGCAGAACGCGAGACGAAGTGTTGGTAGGTTATAGTTTTATGTGTACCGTCTGTCTTGTCGCTGTACGTGTTCTCTTCGCATAATATATGTAAGTTCTTGTATCATCATGCTTTAAAATTATGGCCGAGCCAGTAATATAAAACAAGAAGTTATTGCTGTTTGAAATGCTGCGCATTTTAAATGTAACCCTTGTAGAGCCCTGTGGTAATATTCTGAGTACTGTCGAGGTTAAAATTAGATTAACAGACCTTTAAAAGGCCAGACAGTAGTAATTCAGAATTTAGTTTGATGTCTGCATAGACTTAAAAGAGTTGACTTACAACTGTCACGCACAATTTTAGGTGTCCATGCACAATAGTCTTAGACGTAATCCATCATTCTAAGCACACTGTAATAAAGTTGTGATTAGAGAAGGGTCATTTCGATTTAGTAACCCCAATTTTTGTTTCGTAGCCCCATGCTGTATTATGAATCATTAACTTATTTTCAGATTAGCAAGTGACTCTGTCAGATTTATCATGGACCAGGTGACCAAATTTGTTGAACCAGGCCGTCAGTTTGCCAAGGACTCTATTCGATTAGTGAAGAGGTGCACAAAGCCTGACAGAAAAGGTAATGACCAAGCTGTAGCCTTTTGATATTGCTTAGCAAATTCTTCTCCAAAGTGAGGCCTGTGTGCAAGGAACTACAGGAAAGGAACATGATACATGTCTGTCCAGAGTCAGCCCAGATGTTGGTTTCTTGTCATTATATTTCTTATATTTATTTCACAAGCTTCATGCTGTATTGCCAATTTGAATACAGGGCATCTGGATCATACATTTTTAACAAAACAGGTCTTAACATTTTTGTGCATTTACATAAAAAAGGGCATAGAAATGTTTGAAATGATGAAGAGCATGTTTACGTAAGACCATGTTGTCATAAATTTAAGTGTTACTGCATTTTTGAGGGAGTCCCTGAGTGATTGCTAATCTGTCTCATAATCTGTAAATATTCAGTTACATCTAAGGGTAGGTAACTCTCACATCAGCTTGAGGAACACACTTCAGGAATATGGGTTCTGACCGAAATGTCATAGTCATTAGCACTTGTGTTTTTTATATATGAGTGGTCCCCAGCTTGGCATTCAGTCTGACAAGGGAAATGGTTGATTTATCCTATCAGGTTTGGTTTTGGTCATGTAGTGTCATAGTGGACCTGGCACTGACTTTGTGGCCAAAGTATCGGGTGTCGAAACTGTGCTCTCTGTTTGTAATGTGCATTTAAACATCCTTCATTATTCACTTTGCCTTTAAATACTGTCTCAGCAGAGGACCCACCACATTCAGGATAGCTCAGTGGTACAGACTTTGACTACAGAGAAGTAGATTGGATATCAAAACTTCCCCCAGGTCATATTTTTCTTTAAATCACCATGTTGGAAGTGACTGTGGGAGCCATAAAGAATTCTGTCAATACTGTTTCACATGTTTTCAGTGTTTTTAGTAGTAGTCTTGTCCAGAAGTGACCCACTAGCTAATAGATACCTGTTTTGCTTTGAAGTTTGATTGAGGGAAAATTATGACATAGTTTTTGACCAACACTAGAACACTTGTAGCAGAACTGTGTGCCATATATGACTCACACAGAAAAACAAACTGTTCAACATTGTTGGCAACCGGTTGCCATTTTATATACATGGGTCCGTGCATCGTGAACGAATTTAATAATTGTCCAACATGATGCGACTTATTTAGTTTATTACATTTCTGTAGGCAGCTCTACATGTTTTGGGTGTTGACACCCATCATCAGGAGCTCGTACAGTTGTAATTACAGTTGTACGAGCTCCTGATGATGGGTGTCATCACCCGAAACATGTAGAGCTGCCTACAGAAATGTAATAAATTGAATAAGTCGCATCTTGTTGGACAATTATTAAATTCAGGTGCCATTTGTTGTCTGATTTGAAGCAGCCAACTACTTCCCACATTATCAGTGAAGAAAGTAGGTGGTAAAACAACATGATTATTTACAACCAGCTTGCAGTTGAGGAGGGGGAAGGAACAGGTGAAAAGGGGTAGAAGCAACTGAGATATGTACCGCATTATAAATTTTTGGATATTCTGTTGGTTCACTGCGGCAAGAGCAAATGAGCGGAACAGTACTGCTTGACATAACGACAATGGGGAATGGCAGCATCTTTTCAGTTCACATTTCCGGTGTTCCCCTTCAAGGCATCTTGAGGGTGGGGTGAAGGACTTGAAGAACGATTGCAAAATCAGCCTTGCAATGTGTATTTTTTACTGACAAATTAACAGTTATGTTGGAAAGTTTCAAAATACCAAATTCTTACAGCATCTGCATGTATACTGTCTAGAAGGGAAGACAGTTTAAAATTACATGCACTTGTACGTAACCATTTGCAAGCACCCTTTGATTTTGTGTTGGATATAGGGCCATAAGTTCCGTGAATTGGCTAAAGTTAAGTGTAAGTTGTTCCATGAAGTGGCTAAAGTTAAGTGTAAGTTGTTCCATGAATTGGCTAAAGTTAAGTATAAGTTGTTCCATGAATTGGCTAAAGTTAAATGTAAGTTGTTCCATGAATCAGCTAAAGTTAGGTGTACATTGTTTCATGAATTGGCTAAAGTGAAGTGTACATTGTTCCTTGAATTGGCTAAAGTTAAGTGTACATGTAACTTTAGCCCGTTCATGGAACAACGTACACTTAACTTTAGCTGATTCATGGAACAACATACACTTAACTTTAGCCGATTCATGGAACAACATACACTTAACTTTAGCTGATTCATGGAACAACGTACACTTAACTTCAGCCGATTCATGGAACAACTTACATTTAACTTTAGCCGATTCATGGAACAACGTACACTTAACTTCAGCTGATTCATGGAACAACTTACATTTAACTTTAGCTGATTCATGGAACAACGTACACTTAACTTTAGCCAATTCATGTAACAACGTACACTTAACTTTAGCCGATTCATGGAACAACTTACACTTAACTTTAACCAATTCATGGAACAACATACACTTAACTTTAGCCGATTCATGGAACAACGTACACTTAACTTTAGCTGATTCATGGAACAACTTACACGTAACTTTAGCTAATTCATGGAACAACTTACACTTAACTTTAGCCACTTCATGGAACAACTTACACTTAACTTTAGCCACTTCATGGAACAACTTACACTTAACTTCAGCCAATTCATGGAACAATTTACACTTAACTTTAGCCACTTCATTGAACAACTTACACTTAACTTTAGCCAATTCATGGAACAATTTATGCTTAACTTTAGCTGATTCATGGAACAACTTATGCTTAAATTTAGCCAATTCGTCAAACAACTTATGGACCTATATCCATCGCACAATCAAAGAAAAACTGAAAGGGGCAGTACGATTAAAATATAAAGACGTCGATATGAATACACGTAACTTTTGCAAGCACCCATTTACAGTAACATGATAAATTATGCATGGTATGCTGCCAAACTGATAATATCACGTGAAGTTTTCATCACTGGTGTCAACCAAGTTGCATTTTCAAATGAAGTCAAGTCTGAAAAATATGAGTGCAGCAAACAAGCATTCATTCGATATTCTTGGTACCGCAGATGTTTTTACTGTAATTGCAGTTATGACAAGTACCATCCCAACTCCTGTAACAGTAAAATCTTGAGCACAGCAGTAAAGCTGTGTCTTGCTAAGTACTATTAATGTTATGTCTTCCTAACTAAAATTGCAGGTAGATTATTCGCACAACATCGTGGAACTCTGTCCAACATCAGTGTACTATACTTGTTGCATGTACATATGATTTCATGTGTGTACTGTTGAATGTTCCATTTTTCTGTGTCAGTCAGGCGGTTCTGCTGCATTATGCTAGAGTGTTGGTGATGATTATGTTGTAAACCTAGTACTATTGAAATGTCATGACATAATGGGACAAACTCCATTGAAACTGTCTCAGTATCCAGTGTTTGTAATGTGGATATCACTGAGGTAGCTGAAGGAAGTGTGAAGTATTGTATGAACGGTAGCGGTTGTACGATTAAGATCATTTGTGACATACTTCTGCTGTGGTGATGCAGGCTGCAGTTGGTAGGGGGACACAATACTGGAGTAGTGGTGTGTGGGTGTGGTGGCACTCTTGGCTTCCTCCTTCCTGCTAACCCCCTGCGGCTTGTGAAACAGCCGAAATCCCTGAAGCCCTGTGAATAGAATGGCTGTAAGCTTGGAGGGGAGAGCATCACACCTCTTGAGTGATGTGGAGACGGGGCTGATCCGTGGGACTTCTCCCGTGACCGAACGATGCCATCATGGATATGCGTGCCGTGTGTTGTGGGCTTTTAGACTGGGACAGAGCATGTTACTTCCTTTCTTTCACTTCTTACCATCTTGTATTTTCTGTCTGTCCCTGAGTTTCGTTTCTCCTGTTCCGGCTTGTGGAAGGATGCCTAAACCGTGGTTTGGGAAGTGCTGTCCTGTACTAGATACTGGTATATTGTACCGTTCAGTACAGATTGTGATGAATTGTTGCTGTTTTTTAATGGTGTGTGATGTTCTTAGCTTCCTGTGATTGCGTAGCTGACGTAAGTGCAGACGTTACACTAGCTTCGTTGACTCTCAGAAGGAAGTTAATAGTTCTGTATGATGTAAAGGTGAGAGATACGGACAGTCTAGTAATGGTGAAGTGTTGTGAAGACGAGAATGTGTGTACATGGAAGAAATTCTCATAAAGCGATCTGGAGCAAAGCCCTTCCTGAGAAGCTAATACTTGCTGATTCAGTCGAGATATTCCCGTGATTTACAGAACCCATAGGCTCATTACCCTGTTCAAAAGAGCCTGCCACCTGTCCTTGTCCTGAGCCATATTAATCCAGTCCTCCCCATCCTGTTTCTTTAGGATCTGTTTTAATATTAATTCTCATGCCAGCGTGTTCCAAGTGGTCATTTTACATAAGATTTCCCTACCAAAACCCTGTATGCACCTCTCCTCTCCCCCATACGTGCCACATGCCCCGCCCATCTCATTCTTCTCGATTTGATCACCCAAATAATATTGGCTGAGGAGTACAGATTATGAAGCTCCTTGCCATGAGGTCTCCTCCAGTCCCGTGTTACCTTGTCCCCTTTAGGTCAAACTTCTTGGAAACAAACTTTAAATGAAGGCTCACCTGTTCTGATTTTTCAAGTAAGTGGTTCGTGAAATGATGGAATGGTGGTCTGGAAGCAGCCAGTGACACGAGCTGCGTCACTGATGAAATGTTAACTATTTTGTTTCAGAATTCCAGAAAATTGCAGTGGCTACCGCAATTGGGTTCTCTATTATGGGATTCATTGGTTTCTTTGTGAAGCTGATCCACATCCCCATTAATAACATCATAGTGTGAGTAGTGGTTCTAACGCTGTTGCGTCTGTGTGTGTGATGTCCCACTTTATTTTGTGGTGTAACTCACGTTACCGTGTCATTTTCTTGCAGGGGTTCGTAGATGGCCGCCTGTTTCACCGCATCACTTGGGCTCACCTTCATCATTACCCTGTTCATACTGTTACAAACCGAAATAAATTATTTTTTTTATGTGTCGAATACTGGAAGCATATTGCAATAAAATCCCAGTATGATGAAATTCTGTGGACTGTCCAGTCTTATTTGTTACGCTGAAGTTGCATTGTAATGAAAGGCAATAAAAGTAAATTCACAACTCAAGATTTACTGTTTTTAGGTTCTTGTGACCGTGCATCGTGAACATAAGGTGAAGAGAGAAAACCAACAAGATGCAACTAATTCAGTGTTTATTATCAAACTTTCTATCTCAACATGTTTTGGGCATCATTATGCCCATCATCGGGAGAATAAGACCGTGTCCTACTGCATGCGGTGTTCTGCCAGGGTGTGTAGGCTGTGGTTGGCTGTGGTCTTGTGGAGCTGCGTCATGAGCTGTGTGCACTGTGAGTCGAACAGTAACTTTCACGCAGTACACACAGCTCACAACACAGCTCCACAAGACCACAGTCTACACACCCAGGCAGAACACGGCATGCAGCAGGACACGGTCTTATTCTCCTGATGATGGGCATATTGATGCCTGAAACATGTTGAGATAGAAAGTTTGATGATAAACATCGAATTAGTTGCATCTTATTGGTTCTCTTTCTTCACCTTAAGATTTACTGTTTTTACAATGGTTTGTGTATTTTTTGTGGAGGTACGTGCTGCTAGTTTGTCATATCGACATGCATAGAAACACCTGTTCATATCCTGTCATTACATTTCACATGCATAAAGAACAGAAAGAAAATTGATCATTCATGATCTGTATTTATGTGACTGCAAAGTGACTCCGTAATGAAACGAATGTATCAAGGGAGTGTGTATTCACTTGCATCTAACATGAGTATCATTATTAATTTTGCATAGTTAACACACAAAACATATTAAATTCCACGTACCTTCACCAATCAGGTCTACTTCTGCACCTTCATTTTTCGTGTGAGCGTCCATTTTCACAGTCAGTGCTGTGAGCGTCGTCGAACTTGCTGCTACCATTCCCGTCTTCGGAACTATCCATCCACGATGTATCGTCCGTTGCATTAGGTATATAGCTCGCATATTGCTATGTATTTACCATATGAATATTTCCTTCGAATTTAGGTGTACACCGTGGGTATATGCCAGTAGGTGTCACCAGTTTACAAAATACATTATGCCGTAGCATATTGTTGAAATATTGAACATAATAAATTTGTGAAGAGACTTAACATTATGTATCTGTATTCATTTGGTGACATATGTTGTGGGTGTGATAACCTTCCGCTCCCAGAACGCAGCTGTCGTAAGCACTGAATCGTATTCCGTGCCACACAAAATGTCTCAACACATTCTAAATTGCATGTAGTGGGCCATTCTACCAAATTCAGCTTCAGTCTTTATCCTTTCAGCACAGTGTACGACTTCATTCCCTGAGCCATGAAAACATTCTTTTGGCCTGCAATGTGCTGTGGACTAGTTCAAAGAAGTGTAACAGTGATGCAGCTATCTTACTCATGAAAGTTGTGCTTTGAGCCCAATTTTTGCTTGTGTCATAATTTCTCAATTTTCAGGCATTATAAGATTGCAAAACTTGGAAAATATAATATTGGGTATATAACAGATGTATTAGTAATATGTTTATTATGTGCATAATGATTTAACATTTGCGTTAAGTTCACACTTTCTCCCGAAATATTGCATTCATTCTGGAAACAAGTAAAAGAATAATGGTAGCGAATAGGAGTTACAAAAGCCCATTACCCCATTAATGACAAAATGTAATGTTTTGTTTAAAGGCTCAGTCTGTACCGCGCCGTAAACACATGCTGCATCACTTAAACAAGGCGGTCGGTTCATGTTGTATAGGGACATAACCGCTTTTTGTTCCGAGATCCAAACGAAACACGTCAATGCACTATGTGGCCAGAATGCAGAGTTTTACAGTGTTAAATGCTGTACTAGTTAGTAAGTGTAACTGCTGGGTTTTGGAAGGTTAAACTGAATGCTTTCTATCAGTATCGATGGGTTTAGTTTGTTACAGTGAAATTTCATTTAACCAATACCCATTACAGTGAAGTACTTTATTTGTTAGGTCTTGAATTTTACTGTCAGAGATGTTCTGGCCAACATCACCATTAAACTGCAAAGAATAAGTGGATATGCATGATAGTGTCTGGACAGTAGAAATGATTTAACACTTGCATGACAAGGTACCATGTTAGATATTTGCAGCAAAACTAAAACATGAAGCATAGTCCTTGGGATACAAAAGTACAGAACTCCAAGAAAGAAGTCCCATTGGTTGTTTATCTCATTTTCTTCAAAACATGATTTCTCCTCCATAGTATTCATTCATTCGCCCTTCTTTTCTGTGTACACACATTTTAGCATTATGACATCTACTTGTTATTTAGACCAGAGGTGACTTGGAGGGGAATACAACAGTAGATAGAATGATGGGCTCATGAATAGAGTTGTCACGTCTACTGTCCATGGGACTTCTTCGTGTGGCCTCAGTATAAAATCTTTTCCTGTTTTTTAGGACCTGTATAGGTAACAGCCCAATATTATATCATACCCTTGCATCCCACTAATTCTAAGAACCATTTTAATGTCTGTCCATTCTCCACCTAAGTCTCCATGTTTTTGAGGCAGCAATTGTGCATTTCTTCCATGCCCCAGCCATTATTTAATTATAATAATACAGTACTATACTAGTAGAGAGTACAAATCGTGAACCTCACAGTTTTTGGTCTGCCTCCTGTTTATAGCCCGTTACAACCACACATTCTTCCCTGTTCTGTGTTCTTCCTTTTGAACGAGAGGCCACACACAACATCGAGAGACAGTAAGAACAAATATTCAGAACCAATGGTTGAAATCATTCCCAAAATTGCATTTGTCCTTCTTAACTTGTCCCTGAATTTACGATGTGCTGGATAACATCCGAGAGTACGTTACACTCGTAGTTTTTACTTTGATACAGATGTCCGAAAGAAAACCGTTTCTTCACACAGTGTACAGTAGTGACATTTGTCCCAGTGATACACCACATAAATTTTGGTTTTGCGTTTGTGCCTCTTAAGTCCAACATAAATTTTGGCTTTGAAATGTGCCCCTCAACACACCTTGTTGCTATGTCAGAGGTGGTGGTTCTTTACCCACTAGTGTGTCGTAATGTGAGTTGCAGACTTTCCAGAACTTGAGGAGCAAGATAAACTTATCTAATCTCAAGAGACAGGATGTATAATTCATATCTACTTGATGTGTTCTTTCAGAGGTGCTAGCTCTTGATCTGTATCTAGAGGCTACAAAATCTTTGGGAAGGACAGCTGGGAAGTAAATCTGTAATTCACAGAGGGATGTGGAGACACACTGAATCTCAAGAAGCTAGATGATGTGGAAGGTAAAATACACTATCAGGTTGAAATGTCAGACAGGTTTGCAACAATGCAGAACTTAGATAGTGGGAATGTCAACAGGGCTTGGGAAGATACAAGGTATTAGCTAAACAGGGTCTACTTTATCATGAAGAGAAGCACCATAAACTGTTCATTGAACAATGTTCTCAACTGAACGATCTGCGGAAGCATCCTCAATTGCGATAGTCATGAACTCTCAAATTGACAGAACAATGTTCATGAAATCTCAAATTGACGGAAGAATGTCGGGTGTGGAATTAATAAGACATTTCAGGAACACAATGAGGGAAAGAGGAGATGTAAAATTAACAAGCATGAAATGAGCAATGAGATTGAGAATACTACAGACTAGTATAGTGGCATAAAATGAACTGTTGAGGCGTTACCAACCTCGGGGTTACTCTGGCGAAGGAGATGGCAGATTGTTTACAAATTCCCACACCACTTTCAAGAGATGAAATGTTACTTCTGTTGGCGGCTGAACAAATGTGACACTGAAATACACGTCTGCACTGCTGACATACGAGCCTAGTGCCTTTGATGTAACTGGGAGATGACAAAAAAGAGTATTTTATTTGTAAGAATCATTTAATGATAGAAAAAAAATACAAGTGGTCCTTTACAAAGCCCACAGCAGTCCAGGTACTCAAGTACGTTGAAGTAACACGTGGAAAAGTAAACAGCTTACAGCTACACACGATATGCAATCAAACCAAGTGCTAGACTGCAGTTTCTGATATCCCAAACCTTCCACACTCAGATGGAATGACTGCATCATGTTTAAATTGATTTTAACTGTAACATTATCTAATCTTTTTGTGTGTCAGGTAGGTCATGTAAAAACACCAGTAACCCCTTCTGAATATGCAGTAGTGGTGAAGATAATACATCAAGACTCATTCTTCACCACAACTGGCACAAGGTTTGAGACACATCTTATAGCCTTTTAACACAGTGTGTTTAGTTTTTGGAACAACAGGTTAAAAGATAAATGTTCAAAATATTTTCTCTTATAATAAGAAATGGATGTGTGCATTTTATGGATTTAAGAATGTGTGACAATAGAAACACTCTTCTGAAAATAGCAAGAACATAACGTAAAAATGCATGCTAGTCCGAAACACATCAGTGGACAATCACTTATGCGAAAAGCAACAAAAACTTCTAAAGTAATACTTACTATTACCAAAGAGCTTCTGAAATCACAAAGAAATACGTGTAGAGGTAACTGGTATCTTATATTCTTTATTGTTTTGCCTTCCACAAAAGCATCAAAGAACATTTTGTGTATTACACAGCCCATACTAAATTTAGATTCAGGACAGTCCATGTTGATTCTCTGTTTCCTTTGAAGTATGCACTATTCAGGCTATCACAGAAAGTATTTATGCAATTTGGTCATGTCAGAGCCAGCTGAGTAACATGGCTCACTGAGACAGATGGCTCTGAACTCAGAAGTGCGGCACATGAAGCTGGATTTTTTTTTTTTTTACAGTAATGCAGGGCACTCTGTGAAGATAATCTACAAGATAAGGCAAAGAACAATCAAAATTATATCAGCTGCATGATAACAAGACATCAGCAACAGTTTTCCTTAATAACTTCTCCTTAGTTATACAAACTGTGTTTTAAAATTCATGTTACAGTGTAGTCAGTTTTTCTTAAACCACTGGGACCCTCTGCTGGGTTTGGGTTTCATACTCAGGAAGTAAAATTCTCATGAAATTCCAGACTGCATCCATGCATATTAAAATTCAATCAAAAGAGTTGACTTTTGTGGTATGTCATGCGTTAAGATTAATGGATGTCAATGGGAGCCCACTGTGAATGCACTTTAATGAATAAAGCCCCACAAGTGACAGTTTTACAACTGAAAATAACACTGTGTTATTATATGGTGTTATCTCACAAAGGATTCAGAAAACTCATGTGACATTTATTAAGGCAGCAGATGTGTCTCCAGTGCCAAAGCTAACACAACTCCTCACATCATTTAGGAACACATACATTGGCGGTGTCAAAAATACATTTCCCATGAAATACTCAGGGGCATTTTCAATACAAGGTGCGGTGCTGCACCCATCACACGCACTTTTCATCTAAAGGGAGTCTAAACCACAGAAGGCAGCTAGGAATGATTATGGAAACTGGGCTTGTAATTTTATGGGGACTGGTACACTGTAATTGAGAAATACAGGTTCCTTATTTTATCTGACAACTAATGTTTGTCATTGCAACCACTCCGCTGTATGTGCTGGCAGTCGGCAGAGTGGGCTATGTTACTGATGTAGCCAAACGTTGGTACCCCTGTTTATCAGGCAAAATGATTGCTAGTCCTACGTTATGGGCATTTCCGACCCATCCATATACATCAGGCCAGTGACTATGTACAGTTGTCACATCTTGAGTCCCTGCCGTCTGTCGTAAAACTCACAATAGAGATCCATTCAAGAAACCTTCACTGATGGGCAGAAGGTCATTTGCTGCAGGAATCTCAGTTTCGAATACAATCGTGAGCAACCGACAAAGGAAGTGAGAGTCTGGTTGAATATTTCCTAAAATGGATGGGCACCCAGTCATAGCCGATCATTTTTAGTATAGCTGTTTCTTAGGACTGCTGGCATCAGTTACGGACAGTTCATGGCATGCATTGTAGGTTAATCTGTCTAGGTATATTCAGGACCGTTGGTGATAGGTAGAAGGGGAGGGATTTAAATGAGAAAACGTTAATAGCGGACAACGGACGCTAGCAATCCAGTGCGACTGCAGTCGTGTACGAGTGTGGTGTAGGTAGGAGTACAGAGAAGTGACTGTGTCAGTTTCCTAGAAATTATCTAGTTTAACTGGATATAGCACTCCATTTGTTATATCAAGAATAAATTGAGTAAATAAAACAAGTAATAAAGGAAAAGAAA
>Ga0123354_10004281_pt1 | contig 20167 bp, 9 predicted proteins | sample TergutLab28metaG_2_FD_97872 | JGI IMG/M metagenome (GOLD analysis project Ga0123354, IMG submission 97872) | Labiotermes labralis P4 segment gut microbial communities from Petit-Saut dam, French Guiana - Lab288 P4 | ecosystem: Host-associated > Arthropoda: Insects > Digestive system > Gut ...
TAAAATGGGTACCGGGTCTTTCCCGGGGGTAAAGTGCGGCCGGGGCGTGCTGCTGACTACTCACCCCCTTCTAGTGCCGCGGTCATGGAAGAGTAGAGCTATACCTCTACCCACCCTCTGGGCGAAATCGGGCCTGAACCGGGATCACTTCAACTTTACCTTTGTATAAATATATATATATATAAACTATATTTTATTTATCTTATGAATGTGAACATTTTAATCTAATGATTTTATTGATTTTCTTATCTTAATGATTTTTGTAACTTTAGCAAAGTAGAAGGATAAGACTACTTGACGATGATAAAGAAGCACTGAAACATGTAAAGGAGCTTACGATATATAAAATATAGTTTATATATATATTGTACATTTGTCGTTCTGGATAATAAACTGTACAAGATGTGCGGTACATACATAAAAAAAACAAGGCTAAATTTGGGTTAGCACATTGCAATAAAAATTCCTTTACTAATTTTCCAATAACATTTGTTGGTGTGGGCAAAATCTTTCCTTCTGTTATGTCACATACAACCTGTATTAATTGAAGTCGGTAACATTCACTTTCTGAATTACTTCGGGTTGCTTTATATCTTGTCAAAACACTTTACCAGAAGTGGAATTACTATACGCCACACATTTTTAAAGACACACCATGTTCCCTCTTCTATGACATCGAGATTTCAAAATCGATTTCACCTCTGCCCACCGTCGGGTCCTGTTCACGGTGAAGCCGAAGCAATTAACACACAAAGTTTTACAGTATTTACTAGACGGATTTTATATTTATGGTTCCGTGCATCGCTGATCTGTATTAATAATTGCCCAACGAGATGCAACACAAAGCAGTCTACTTATTATTCTGAAAGTTCACTGTACATGTTTCGGGTGTCAAACATATCCATCATCAGGAGTACACAAAACTGTAACTACAGCCTCCGGTACTAGTCATATTTTTTGTGCAGCTAACTCCCTCCAACGTGGCCAAGCTTGGCCACGTTGGAGGGAGGTGATGGGTGTGATTGACACCCGAAACATGTAGAGTGACTTGCAGAGTAATAAATAGACTGCTTTGTGTTGCATCTCTTTGGACAATTATTAATACAGTAGACGGAATTTAATATCATTCTGGCACCTATAGACTAAAATAAGGCTAATATGTATGATATCGAATTATGATGCGCGCAATTGTGTAATATTCTGTAATCTATGTTATATGTCTTTAAAATTATTTTTAAAATTTTGGAGTTTAATAATTTTCGAGTTAATAAGGCATGTTAATGTACTGTAAGAATAAATATTTTCTTTTTAGCCCCGCTTTTACAAACTCATAATTAAATACAAGAGAAATCATTAACACATTTGGTTGTGGTAATGACAAAACGCACACTGGTGTGTGGAAGGATACACTGGCTGTCCCCAACGTCAGTTACCTTAACCATTTTGCAAGGTTCCATTCTCTGTTATTTAGTGCGAGTTATTAGTGTGTTTCTTGGTAGCGGTGCTAATATTAGGATCCATATATTAGGAGCAGACAGCGAGGCAGATGCATTTTAGACAAATCTCAGATAACATGAAGAGCCAATATAATATTTGAAATTTTGTATAAGAGAATGTAAAAATTCACGTAATTGTGACATCCAAAATTTCTGTTTACCCATCACCTGATTTTTATGGTTATCAAGCGTGAGGGCGAGGTATATGTCACGCATGGGTAGTGGAAATTTATAGAAAACTTTGGTCCAAAAATATCTAACCACGAAAGCGCCTGGGATGTCTAACTTTAGACAGAAAAATATATGAAAACAGACCCTGAAGAAGTACGGTAAGATGTTGATGTACGAATTGGACTAATTTAGGATATTATTTAATGGCGGGTTTTTAAAACTTTGGCACTAAACACTCAGTTTCTTTAAACAAACATATCTTCAAATTTCTCGCAATATCTTCTATTTGGCCAGGTACCTTCTATAAAAGCGATCTGACCATTATTTCCAGTTCTCTAAACTCGATGTCCTAGCAACAAGCCAACACGTAAGCAGGGTTCAAGGCAATATAATTACTGTAGATGTAAATATTTTGGATATAGCACCCTCCCCAATAAAGCAGTATCTCATGGCCCCAAATCAAACAAAAAACATTTTCTGTGACGATGCACAGGGGCGATGTTTTGGGCCCTGTCTCAGTTCTCTGGCCTGCCTGTAAATCTAACTGCTTGGTGTCCGCAGGGAAGCGGAGGAGCAGGTACATGCAGGAACAGGGAGGGAATTCTTTACAAGCAATCGCGAACTCCCATCCACTTCACGCATAAAACAAAAGATGGAGTGAGGGGAAGCGAATCTCGATCTAGTATGCAGCCGAAGGGCGAATAGGGGTTGCAGAGTGTATCCTCCCCCTAACACATACATTGCACCCTTGATGCAATATATAAAAATCGAAAAAATACATTATTCAGTTACATGTGGAGTTAGCTGTGAGAGCGTGTACATGTAAACTTCCGAATTCATAAAAAGCAATTAATGTAAAAACATATTTGCAGACTCAGCTAGCATCATGTAATGTTTATGTACATAAAAGAGCACCATAAATGCAGCTTGAAGAGCTGGACATGGGTGGGGCGTGAAGCACGACTTACAGAAGAGTTACACATGCAAATATACGAACTACGTACACAATAACTCATATATGGGAGATACCAATACATATGTTTCATGTGTGTGTATGTGTATGTATACACACACTCCTAAAACAAAAAAAAAATATTTTTCTCTTCCACAACTGTCTCAATATCTCGGATTAGGCACCTTATGATATAAAAGATATGCAAATAACGAAATTTAAAGGATTTGGAATGAAATGCTTTTGGAAACAGAGCAGAGCAGCGCAGATAATTAAATCATTATAGCCGGAGCCAGTGTCAGAAACTGTGGTGTTATTTTAAGGTATTTATATGTTTGTTGATAATTATACGGTATTACGTTCCTAGTTCTTGTTCCAAAGTTTGCAGTAAGTAAATAAAGCGAGTGTTTCGAACTACCAAGACTGGTATATTTAGAAAACAGCTATGGAGTATGCCTAATTTAATGTGCTCAGCTAATGGACAATTTGTACCACGCTAAAACATTCTAGAAATGTAGTTTTATTTATTCAAGGTACATGTCCAGGTTTTATTAACCTTTATAATTTAATATACATAAGAATAATAAACGAAGGCGGTACATCTACAGACACATCACAATGGAAATTTTTGCATTTCAATTTACTTCATAAAGGTAAATCAGTCCCGTTGCAGGCCTGGAGTGGCCCAGAGGGTTCCAGGAAGTTAAGATTCCCACATTTCATGACAACGGCACAAAATGGTGGTGAGGTTGTCAGCCTTATGCACTGGCCGCCTTTACCCCCAAGAAATGCTCCAGGTACTCATTTCTGTTAGAGGCTGGGTCGACCCCATGGCCATAGTGCGACCGGAAGGATTTTATGTCAATGAAAAATTCGAATGACACCAGCTGGAATCGAAACAGCGACCTTCCGATTTGTAGCACAGCACCTTAACCACAGTGATTCCGCGGTTCCCCCATTTACTTCACAATTGAGAGAAAATGTTATGAATAAGACTTCAAAAATCACTAAAAATCGAAAGAAATTACAGGTCGGAAAATTTGCAGGGAAATAAAAAATATGTAGACCCCCACTAACCCCCTCCATTGCAGTAACATTAGACTAATGCTTCCGAAACATGTCACTCACTCTCTTTTCTTATGTGAATGTAGCAGCTGCAGAGCGATCTGCCGTGGAAATGGTTTCGAGTGTTCATTCATCAGTAGTTTTCCTCGACCGTTTCGTCTGCTGTTCAGCTCATGTCACATTTTCATAACCCCACACTACTGACACTGCTTAACAGTTTCCTGCCCAACATGCTATTCGGCTAGACTACACGCAAAACACATATGACAGAGAAGTTGCCTGGAGATCACGGCGAATAATATTTCTCCACACACGTCGATAATTTACGCGCTCTCCGTCCTCGAACAGTGGCGTGTAATCAAATATTGCCTCAGAATTCCATTCAGTCGTTCCTACCAAATGAATCACGTAACTCCAAATTATTACCACATACTAAATTAGAATCCCCACTTGCATTCTGTGTAACATGTACACTCGAAAACATTTGAGAGTCTGTACGCAGAACTTAGCAGTTAGTTGAACGCGTCCATATGCCTACGGTTGTAACTTAAAAACACATTTATTTGTTATTTATACAGTCGCATTTAACCACTTAAACTCTGCTGTCTGATAAACATATTGTCAGTTTATCAAATGTGACCCGCTAGTCGTACTTTAGATAGCATTGTCATACCCAGCTATGTTGTTACTCACACACCATATGCAAAATTGTCTACTATGCGGGACGATAGCAGAAATTTCCAGTCTTTGATCTCCAATCCCCTAGGATTATGTATCGAATACCAGTAGGGGAGAGAATGATGAAAATTTCCCTCAATCTCTGTTAACGAGGGGTGTCATTATTGCTACTCGTTGGTAGATTCAAAGAATCTATAAAACGGAGAGATTATCGATCAGCTGTAATGGACCAATGGATTATCGAGCAGAGTATACTTCAAAAACACATTGGAGATGCGAAAAATTTGTTATAAACAGACAAGCAACTTTTATCAAAGTTTTATTTATTCACCAACTGATGTAATAGTGAGTTGCCTTAAAAAACAATATTCAAATTTGCGTGAAAATTTACATTAAAACAGCTCCGACATGTTTCGGTGTAACTACACCGAAACATGTCGGAGCTGTTTTAGTGTAAATTTTCATGTAAATTTTAATATTGTTTTATAAGACAACTGAATAGTACATCAGTTGGTGAATAAATAAATCTTTGATAATATCAAGATGCACAGTACGAATGTGAAAATTAAGCGACTTCTACTTTCGGGCCTATAAAGGGACATTCTGCCCCCACGGCACGCCGCTTCTACGTTCACAGCTAGACTTATACATGTGAATATAAAAGTGGGATTCTGTAACGTCTTGTTAAATTCTGATACAAATGGCGGATTTTTATAAAACTTGGTATGAACTGCCACACACACAGTACATTTGTGCACATAAAAGGCAAGGGAAGAAACATTCAATTAGAACATAAAATTTTACATAATTATTTATGTGTGAAAATATGCTACAAATTTCGACCTGAAGAGCCACAACCATTTATTCATTCTTTATAAAATATTGAAGAAACTCATGCACACATTCTTACATTCCTGTTAATACGTGTGAGATCTCAGTGTGTTACAAGGTACATGTGTGTAATGAAGTGAAATGCCAACTTGGTGCCGTGCACCATCCCCACCATACACACCACCTACGCAGCGGCTCTCAAGATCACCACCTATCCAAAAACTCGGTGCAGAAAACCGTATGCTGCAACTCAACATCTAGTGCTCCTGATAATGGCCGTATGTACCCGAAACATGTCGAGCTAAGAATACATCAATAAAATTACCTAGTTGCATCAAGTTGGCATTTCACTTCATTTCATGAGGAAGAAGCACGGTCAAACAACCCTCAAGTTTACATGTGCGTAGTTGAAAATATGATTGAGTTGAATTACCGAAACACAGGAGGAGTCTGGTTTCAGAATGTAGCAATGTACACATCGTCTGCATAAAAATACATATAGACCTTTCACATCCTCAGTTTATACGGTAGATTTAAACGTGTATTCTTATACTTGGTTGAAGATGAATAAATAACCGGTAATACTTCAAGTGATAGTGCAAGATAATTGTATTTCGAGAGTAATTCTTTTGGTTGTACTTACGAAGCTGAACGTCACTGTGTGTGTGTGTGTGTGTGATAAGGACGATAATATTTACATAGGTGGCAGCAATATATCCATAATGTACACAGACTGGAGAAGTCAAATATTTCGGTAGTGGCTGACAGTGTTTCTCCTTCTTTACGTATATTTTCATCACAGCGGGATCTTCATAACACTCTTACTTTTATGCAATCGATAATATCCAGCATGTCGGTGGTGAATATTTCTTCAAATAAATGCAACGCTGTTGACACTTAATGTGTGTTATTAAATTACTTGAAAACACAGATCTTAAAACTTTATGCAATTTATAATACATTTTGTGGACTGTAATAAATTTTAAGTGTCACTATTCTAGAGCGTCGGCTTGGTAGCTCAGTCGGTATAGCAAATGGCTACGGGCTGGACGGTCCGGGGATCGAATCCCGGTGGAGGAAAAGATTTTCCGCACCTGTTCAGACCGGCCCTGGGGCCCACCCAGCCTCCTGTAAAATGGATACCGGGTCTTTCCCGGGGGTAAAGAGCGGCCGGGGCGTTACGCTGACCACTCACTCCCTCCTAGTTTCGTGGTCAAAAAAGAGTACAGCTATACCTGTACTCCCCCTATGGGCCGTACGGCCTGTACAGAGCCTCAGTGCCTGTACAAGGGTGCACTTTATATTTACCTTTACTGTTCTAGAGCAGCGGTTTCCAAAGTGTATTCCGAGGATGCCAACGGATATACGACCAGTTCTCAGGATATCTGTCGATACATTCATGTAATGGCTACTTTGAAGTTTGCTGGCTTGTAATGAAAGGTAAACTGTTTTGTGAAATATAATCGCGGAACTAATTGGAGATGTGTTCGTTGCGTATGACCTTCAGAATATCTAATTAAGAAGCCCTTGCAGCCACGAAGCAAGCGACAAGCAGCATAATTATGTTAAAATCATGCACTGCGTCGGTATTTACTGGTAACTAGTTCTGAGATACTACTATTTAACTCCGGAAACCTATATCCGGACACTCTATATTTACGTGGGTATGTGTGTTACTATCCGTGGTTATTTTGCTAAGCCAAAAGGGACCTGCGGGCAAAAATGTTTGGGAAACAGTGATCTAGACTCCCCCCCACCAGTAGCTTATAATACGACTTCTGTGTTTTCTGTACAGCATGCTTATTTTCGCCCTGCAAATCGCCATTAAAACTGCCCAAAAGCTAATAAATCCACTTAAATCTCAATCCTTCCTTGATTGTTTCTGCTTTATTAATGACATATGTAAATCACGACTGAAAAGCAATGGCGACAAAACATCTCCTTCCTTTAGACCATTCTAAGCAGGAAACTTTCCATCATTCATAATATGTCATTAATATTAAATATAAGACTTTCAGAAAATAAGATGTTAAGAAATGTGTTATACAGCCAAGCACTATAAAAGTTATTTCACTTACAATTAAGAGAATAAAGACCACAGCCCACGATAAAGGGGTGAGAGTATAACTGCGCAGATCTCAGGATAGCCCAAGGTACAAAAAAAAACATGACAATATTTCCTATTTGTCTATGGTACAAATGAATTCTAAAAATAAGGGTGCTTCGTGAACCCGGTCATATTTTAAAATTGGATCTTCCCCTTGACATCGCCTGAGGAATGTCTTCAGGTAAGAGATGGGGAATTTGATATAACCTCGTAATCTAAGTACAGTGAAATTTCAAAAGACTCTAGTATCAATATGAAGTATGCTTAATTCAGTCGGGTCTAGCTTGGTTTACAGCTTTCTTTCTGCGCTACCAATTCCATACCAAAACAGACGCTCGCCCCGTGTAATATTCAGCGTGCACCGGGACGACGGCTTTGTCCCATGGGATGAAGTAACGGCGGCGTTGAATTTATCTCACCAACACGTAAGGCAGAAGCTAAGAATGCGTTGTACTCCTACTTTTCTGCTCGCCTGTCTCCATGACAAACTTTCAGTTTGATTTATTGCGCGTAACACCAGCACTGGTCACAAATACCCTTAGAGATATTTTTAAAAAATGCACATCATTCAAGAGCTTACTTGTCTGAATTTTCATAATGCAGAAAAAACTAAGTAAATGATAGTAAAAATAAGATTAGTATGGAATTTAAATTTTGTTTGTTAGTCCTTTGGCCCTTTAACAGGCCATGACGGACCAAGAGGTGTAGCGGAAGTATAGCTATACTGTTTCTTTAACCTCGGTGTTTGACTGTGATGGATGGTCAACGTCACGCCCTGGTCAATTTGCACCATGGAAAGAGACCATGTTCCCATCGTACAGGAGGTTAGGTGTGTCCGACGGTCGGTCTGGACGGTTGCGGAAAATCTCGCCCACTACACCGGGTTTCGATCCCCGGAACGCCCAGCCCGTAACGAGTTCCTTCTGGCAAATGCGAAATCGTTGCCGAAAGGCGCCACACACAAAATGAACATAGGGAACAGACAGTACGTCGCGCGGTTTGCGTACCAAGTACGGTGTTAACAATAAAGAAAGGCTTCACCGAATGTTGTTGTCGAGAGGGTGCTGCTCTTTCTACTTAATCTGGAGGATCAGAGATCAAATTTCTGTCTTTAAAGCGGCTCTGATGACTAAAGTTGCTTCGTCGTTTTCCTCCATTTTTAAACCCTAATTTCGTAATAGTATATTAAATTACGCCAAGACCGATTCCTTCTACATGTTGTTCAATTTATTATTCAATAAATCAACCTCTCAGATGATGCAACGAAATGTAAGGAAATGAAAGCCTGTTTAAGCCGTTCAGAAATACAAAAACAAAATAATGTTCAATAATAGTTTATTGATTCAACGCGCACTTTCGTAAAACTAAGGCTTTGGTTACAGGCTCATTGACGAAGAGTTTCTTTCGAACGCAGCCCTCAGTAAATTAGTCCCTAAAAACTTTCATGTGAAACTTTTCATCAAATGCAAAATAAAGGGATGAGGAATGAAATTGTTAAAGTGCATTAAAGTATTCATGCAAGATGCTTATCCATTATTTCAACAGAAAAAAAAATCTAATCTAATCATTCAAATTGAGGACACACACAAGTAACTAATTCAATGAAAAAGTAATATTTTCATGGGATGGGTTGGATGGCACCTTGATAAAACAAATATAACCTCTTCATTTACTCTTTCCTGCAGCAATATGTAGACCAACAAACTTGCCCATACAATTAACATTTCTGACTGTATTTAAGCTAGTAAAGTAGGTATTGTGTATTTCGGTGTTAGTATACCTACGAAAGGATCCATACTGTCTGACCTCGCTGGTATGACCCAGTGTAGGCTTAACTGTAATTACAGTTTCAGTAAATATTTGCAATCGAGGACAAAAATTATAGAAAATGTTAGCTCAATACGGAAAGTAATGTTGGTGACTAAACAAGATGAATAGAAATAAAAAAGCTTTTCCCATTTGCACCTTGTTGGCTTTCAATTTATATTTGACCAGTTAAAAAGTACCGTAATTCAACAAAAAATAAAAATTTTCCGTATGTTCACAGTGTGAGGGGACTGATAAAATGTGACGAAGAGTGACATATAGTATGGCGAAAATTCAAGAGCCAGTCGAAAGTTCACTAAGATTTCGATTTAAGACTTGTAGAGACGACGTGTGTTGTAGAAAATTTTGTTCTCAGATGGACATGGAGTACAACGTGTACTAAACAGTAAATTGTTCTGCGTACGCCAGAAAACCTGGGAATCAGCAGTGATAAATTTTTATCTAAAATTAACACTGCTTACGGCGAGATGAAATGCAAATTTGCGTAAAAGCAACACAAAAGGAAATAGATTCTTCTTATGCAATAAGGACTTGTGTGGATCTTTGGACTATACAGACTGACTGACTGACTGACTGACTAAATAAATACTTAGAGAAGAGTCCTTCTTGAGAAGCAAACACTTCCTAAACTACTCAAGAAATTCTCGCATTTAACGGAACCCGAATGGTCACTAACGCATTTACAACAGCCTGTCCACCTGCCCCTATACTAAGTCAGTTCATTCCAGTCCATGGCACGTACCACTTCTTTAAGACACATTTTAATATTACCCTCCATCTATGCCTAGGCCTTCCAAGTGGTCTCTTTCCCTCAGATTTCCCCACCAAACACTGCATGCACCTCTCCTAACCCACATATATGATAGATGCCTCACCCATCTCATTCTTCTTGACTTGATCATCCGGATAATCCAAGTCCGACACAAATGTGAATGGTTCGTAACATGGTAATACTTTACCGTAAGGACGGTTGTCTGCGACTGTTTATTCAATACATTCGCAGCTAGCGTCAAAAGATGGACTACAAGCATTAATAAATAGGCGCTTACTTAAGAAAACAAAAAAGTCTGACAACTAAGTTACCACGCCAAAAATGACACGTTATATTATCCGTCCTACGCCCATGTATAATTTACTGCAGCATGTGTTAAGCCGTAACGAGAAGGACTGGTGATATTTTACTTCAAAATCGTGCTTCCTTCTTTATCCTCACTCAGTATTTAGACTTAAAGCGAAACAGTGAGCCAACAGAGAAGCCTCAGCAAAGCTGTAATAAATCTCAGGAACCAGAAATCTTCAAATTACGACGCTACAGCAGACTTACCGGCTTAAGGCGAGTCGTTCCATGCCGCAGCGTAGTTACAATCTTTTCTTTCCTTACTGAGAGAAAATACTCCTTGTTTCCCTCCTGAAAATTACGAATCTGAAAGCACTTTTATACCCAAATAAATACAGCGAAATCCTTCCAAAGTTTACACACAAATTAATGGCACAAGAACAGAAGTGTGTGTAGTATCCTGTATATCTAAACTTCATAGAACACGCATCCTATTTGAAAATTAATAGTGTCTCAGTTTGACAAGAAATTTACAAAAGCCAACAGAATTCGTAGCTTCATTTCCGTCTTCAAAAAAAAACTTAAAATAAACCACGTAAATTATCGTCTCATGTTTGCCAAAATCACGCAAATTCGTGTACACATTTGCTATGTCTTCATTCCGTTGTGCATGACTCTCTCCTGTTGCTTCGATAATTCGAATGACAATGGGAACTCATAGTTTGTAGTTTTAAACCATGAACAACTGGAAACAAAACAGAGGACATTGGATGAACTTAAGTGTTGAGAGAGTAGATCAGTTTCCCCGATTTGCAGCACGACAGGCATTGTAAGTATAACGTAACAATGAGGCTCTTTTGTGCAACAATTGTTGCAGTGGAAAAGAAATACATATTACATATTTTGAGTGTGTCTTCTTAGCCTTAAGTATCCAGCATGCAACGCACGAAATGATTTTTAAAAAAAATTATTCAACATAAAATGAGTATTTTGATTTTCTGTACAAATTTTTTCCGAAATAGTTCTCCTTCTCAGAAGACCTAAGCGAGATATGATCAAAAATACAATTGGTCGTTATGTAAATTATCCTTTATTTTGTCTGATTTTAATGAAAATTGAATTTTCTCGACATATTTTTAAAAAATTCTCAACATTAAATCTTATAAAAATCCTTTCATTGCTAGCCGAATTGTTCCACGAGGACGGACGGACGGACATGACAAAAGTAATAGTCGCTTTTCGCAATTTTGCTAAGGCGCCTAAAACGGAATTCATCTGGAAGATCGGGTAAAATTTTCTTAACAATATATCTCGCTTTTGTCACGAAAATGAAGAACAACAATTCTGTTACTTCAGATTACGTTTTACAGAAGTTCAAAGCACGGCTTCACTCTTTCCTCTTAGACACAAGTTCGTGCCTACAGACTTTTAACCCTGAGTTTAGGAGAGTATTTTGAACGTCCACAAATAACTTTAATGCCCTTTAATTAGTGGCCGTTTTAAAATCGGTAATAACAGTTTCATTGTAATTACTGTCTTTATCAGCAGGCATCTTTCATTCATAACGCGGAAGTTCCCTATTTCGTTTTTCATGTCTTGCATCTTGCATCTCAACTTAGTTTAATGGCGCAGAATTGATTACAACCTTGGCAGCCACATGTACTGTAAAATTACTTTTATTTTTGTCAAGTCTGGCAATGCACTCTATCAGCTGGAACCAGAAAAACTACTCTAAATGCTATCTCGCTTAGTAACACAGCTTTGTTTCCTCCCCTGATAACAACCGAAGGGCATATAACGTTAATTCTGGCTTCGAACTGCAGTACGCAGCTAATTATACGGGTGTATTTTTCCCAGCTCTACAAATTCGCAGTGATTTAGCATTTAGTAGAACTACCAAAGCAATAAAGGTTAAAAAATGGTTTCACCATTGCAGTACACCATGATAATGGTACTACTATGTAATCAAACGTTGCAAAAGCTAACAACACTGCTGCACTCTTGTGTCAACAAGAGTGAATTTAATCAACGTCTATGGCAGAAAAGCCCCTGGTACCGTGCAGATGATTAAATGTGGTTTCTTTGCATGGTCACGGTTAGGACCCCTCATCTGTACACCGTGCGATATGATATGATAATATTCTATATTACATTTCTCATCCCCTAAATTCCCCACCCTTCCTTATTCTGTACAGGCTACCATCCAGTTGAAGCCCTTATGACAGTGAGTCACCCTAAAGCAATTACTCCCTCACATTACGTCACAGGGGATGATCCAAAAGCTCTGCCCTTGTCTCGTCCGTCAAGCTATGCGTTGGCATTTACATTCTCCACAGCGTCGCACTGAAAACACCCGCGGAATTTAATGGTTCTCTGCTACGCGCCCTCCAGAGTAGACATGCTGAACTGCCTAATTCAATGATGATCTCACCCAATACTCACTATGAAGAGCGACAAGAAATGGCAACGCAAACTCCCCGTACCACGATTCCTTGTTTAAAAAAAAGGAAAATATTACTTTTTTAACATTTTCTACTCCGTGCATTTTGATATACTTGTTACAATTTGCACCAACAAAATACACACACACACTATTATGTTTTAATTTACAAAAACTCCTACATGTTTCGGGTCCCACTGGTCCATTATCAGAGAATGTGGTTGTACAAAACAATCGCCAGACCATACTAACATCTCCAATATACGGAACAGTAGTGAGATCATTAATGTAGGATTTACAGTGGCGAATATGTAAATTAAAATTACAAAATACAAAGTTATAAAAAGTTAAATTACAAATTTCAAAAATTATTTAAAAAAATAAAATATTTGAGGGGGGGGGGGGTACTACCATATATAAAAATGTGGCTAAAAATGTTAAAATAAATTAATACAAGTGTCACAAAATTTAAATACAAATACTATATGACACGGAACGGTAGCTGTTCTACATTCCAGTGGTTGGAACCACCAGTAGGTTGGAGTGTTTCGGGACACTAAGGCGCGGAAGGTGGGTTGGAAGGAAGGCGTACGGATGTAGATTGCTTTTTGGGTGAAGTAATATGAAGGTCAGATATTAGCTGATACATCGGGTTACGGTCTCCCGTGTTTTGATCCGGAACAAGTTTTTTTTGTGGTGATAATAAGACTGAATATAAAAGCGTTCAAAGGAAATTAGTAACGGGCCTTTGTTACCCTGCTTGCGTACAGATGTTACCCTGCTTGCGTACAGATGTTACCCTGCTTGCGTACAGATGTTACCCTGCTTGTGTACAGATGTTACCCTGCTTGTGTACAGATGTTACCCTGCTTGCGTACAGATTATTATTATTATTATTGATAAGTCCAAACGTATGTTTGATATTCAAAATATGCACAGCATATGTTGATCGCGGATCGTTCTGTTTTATCTACCTGACGTGTTCCTCTTACCTTTCCTTTATACTGCCACTTGTTTGTCCACCATAAGAAAGTTTACACGTGGCACATGTGTGTTGGTAAATCCCACTCTTTATATAACCGTTGATATTATTGTTTATTTTTGGTTTTGTAAAATCATATATAGTGTTAGTACTTCGGAAGGCAATACTTACATTAGTCTGTTTATAAAAATTGATAACTTTGTATACTAATGGATTATAGTGTGTAAAAGTCGTCTAAATTTTTAAATGTAGATTTTGCCACCATGGCGTTCAATGAGCGATATATAGTGATACATGCAATTTTTACGGTACGCGTCACCGTCAAATGGTGCAAGGTATAACATGATCAAACCACAGGCGACTGATGGTTACGTCAAGTGCCCATGCATTTCAAGAAAATCGGCAAATTTATCCTCTCGGAAATGCCTTAGTTGTCACAGCTGCCTGGGTTCCTTACACCGTATCTTCAGTAACCTAGAACATAAATTCTTCTTCATTTGTACCCAAATGGCGAACGGTATCGGAGATAGATCCAGCCACTGAAGAATTTTGGAAACGGCACCCCAATCAAATCCAGCTGCCAATTTCAACCACTGTCGGGCACATTTCTCTCAGGGTTCCGTACCACAAATTCTGCACCACAACTAGAGCACATATTCGACCAACCCAGGAGAACAGAACCCACAGCATTACGACAACCTTGAGCAGATAGCCTGGCAGGTTGCTGATAGGGTCCAGGACGATTTCCCCCGACCATTAGACGAGTCACACACGTGTGTCTTGTGGATGTTAGACACACAGTCATGCGTAAAACACTCTTCGATGGTCCACCGAAGTCCGTGTACAAGATAGAACACGTAACATTGTGGCGCGTTCGCCTAATTTTTATACCTCCTCAGCTATCCAAACAGCCTGATACCTTTCATTCGAAGAGAGCGCTTTTGTTGCGGCTTAATGTCGCCGGCAACAATAAAATATTCTTAGGTCTTCGTTATAAAGTGCCAGATATTTTTCTCGGTTTTAACCAAACCTGGTTATTGTCGATAAATTTTCTCAAAAGCCCGAATGTATATTCCACGGAAATCTGTCCAGTGGGAGCCGTGGTGATACATGCGGAGAGATGGACAGACGGATGGACGTTAGTAAGTTATAAGGCTTAATTCGCGGCTATGCGAACAAGCTTAAAAACAGCTAATTCACAGCCTGCCAATGTCGTGCCTCTTCTTCGAATCGCTCGCGTAAGGATGATCATTTACTGTGAGAAGTGCGCTCCGGAATAGTGGTATGAATGCAGACGAGCGTTGACAAGTACGTGAAGGACGGTTAACTAGGAAAGTACCAATTTTAGAAAGACGTCGTGTGACCTGTCCACAGATCTCTTCCCGCAATTGCAATTAGGGCATCTTCTATTTCCAGGATGTCTCCACAGTCCGTGGATGACCTAAATTCACAAACTGTCGTAGCTTTCCCACTTCTTGCTAACTGAGACGCTGTTCCATTTGTCTAAACACATTAGCATCTGGATGACGTCGACCAGACAGCGTAATGCGTACCCCAATGCGTCAGTACCAGACTATTAAAGGCTCCGAGATTTAAGCGCATAACTCACTACTCGACGTGTGCGTATTTCATGATTATTCGACCACAACCGACCCCTGCTGCGCACTATGGCTTGAGTACACCTAACAATGCTCTTTACAGTAGCATCAAATAACACTACTGAGCAGGGTATCGTTCCATTTGACTGGGACGTGGGTCTCGAAAACTAAACACCTCAGGACTCATGATGTGTTGACAAATTTCGCCTTATCTCTCGTAACAAGGAATTGTTTTATGTAGACGGTGTGGGCGAAATTCCTTTCAGCCTGTAGAATGGATATAAATGTGGACAGTGCAGCAAATGCGGGAAGTGGAAAGCATGATTCACAATGAACAGGCTTCCCGGTTACCAATGGTATATTAAGTCTTCTAACCGCCTAATTAATTGTTAATTAACTTACAGCATAACAATGTTGCTAGAATATAACCAGAGCATATTTCTGTTTAAAGCAGATTTCGAACGATGAATTGTTATTCGTAACTGTTTGTAATAATATTGCACCAGCTGACATAAGGTCACTTACGGCTTTCATGCTCTATGATACTCCCCACGGATACATTGCTTTTAAACAAAGGCAAATGCTTGAAATTATGTGTTGTCAGTCACGAAGTTTGATGTATTTTTAACATGTCACATATACATTAAAATATATTCTCTAAAGTGGCATGCGTTGCGAACCAAAATCAAATTTAGAATAATGTAACGGTTGACGATGGATTTCCGGTGAGGAAAGTGAAAGGAAACAAGTGTAACAATTTATGGAATGGGGAACGAATTTAGAAACAAGACGAGACACACACTAGTGAAGACCAAAAGAACAGTGTTGAAATCATCTAATGCCCACTGTTCCATATTCTCTACGGTCAAATGGAAATAACATATTTTTATCAAAGGACAATTTTTTTTGAAAGAATACAATGATAGTGTAGATCAGCAGAATCTACATATACTCTATGAACATTGATCGTACCATCTAAATCCTCAATGCTAAGTGTATCGCAACGAATACGTCCCTACTCTTACGTTTATTGGACCATGCATCATTGTAATAGTTGAAGAATAAAAGACTAACTTGACATCACTTGCAATTTTTTTTCACTTCTTATGTGCTCAACATGTTTCGGACATTAATATATCCATCATCAAGGCTTGCGACTGTGCTGTTGAATTACCACATCGGTCGTTTCTACGACACTACTCAAACCCAGCCGTACCAAATCTCCAACACACAACGAACCAAGAACAAAACGACCGATGTGGTAATTCAACAACACAGTCGCAAGCCTTGATGATGGATATATTAATGTCCGAAACATGTTGAGTACATAAGAAGTTAAATAAAATAGCAAGTGACGTCAAGTTGTTCTTTTATTCTTCAACTCACTTACTCCTTGGATTCCTTACCAAACAGCTTACCATTTCTCAGCTAGTCAAGAAATTCTTCATATGTTATGGACCCCGAAGGTTCATTATTGCATTCACAAGAGAACGCCACCTGTCCCTATCCTGAAACGAATATAAAACTTTATGAAGAGAAGGCCTTTTTTTTCAGATACTGCAAATACTGCAAACCACGACGCAGGATATTTGCTCCGGAATGTCAGTGGCCTTTCTTTCGAGAAACGTGGTATAACCAAGTCCAAAATTCCATCTGATGAAACACACGGCAGTAATTTAGGGTGTTATTCTAGTAATTATACTGACTGGGCCACGCGATTTACATTCGAAACAGTAACTAAGTGGTAACTGTAGGAGACCTTACTTTATAAACAAATTAATGATATGGATCTTGGAGTTATATTTTTTACAACAAAATATCTTTCCTGTAGATAAGCAATTGAGATGCGGCAGTACGAACAAACATCCTTTTCATATTTTAGGGTACTCTCGTTTTAAGCTGGAACTCATTCCACCAAACTCGTAATTTCTAATAATGATGTAATAAACATTTCACTTGCATAGGAATTTCGTGGTCACGTTGATGTATTATTTCGGTACGATCGTAATTCATACCGTGTTTGATTGTTCAATTACGATCACGAAACTTGGCCTAACTGGTACTGTGACGCCGACTCCCAAAGCCATATCTTGACAAGAGTAATGCTAAGAGGGCACAAGGTTTGCAATTAGTGTTACGGGGTCTTCGTCGTTGTTCCACTATGATTATGCTCAACACCGTTTATTTCTGAGGTGCATCTAACAAACATGATGTTTCGGGTGTTTGTTCTACACCCATGTTGAAATAATTGGTTGTCTTTCCGTTAAAATATTTTTGCAATCTTAAAGAATATCCTGAAGACGGGAGCAAAACAAACTATCGAAACGATAGGATCGTCTAACACAAATCACGGAACAGCTAATACTAACTCATAAACTTGGCTACTTATTATTATTATTAACATCATCATAATAATCATCGTGATCTTCGTTATCCTTATCACTGACATTATATAGTGAAATTAATATATTTCCTTTACATATTCGCAAGCTAGTAACAATTCGTTGTATGCACACTTGCACGAATGGTGGACCAAGCCCGTAACTGACTTTACCGGTATTTCTCTCGCCCCATCACAAATATATGCCTTGCAGTGTTTCACGAACGCCATCTAAAAGCACTACTTGTCTAGCGCAGAATTTATAGCAAGCAATTTACTTCTTATAGTGACTGCCATCAAATCGAAGGGCCAATAAAGTAACCGCGCGTCCTCCTTGATTTTGTTACTGATTTTAGGAGAGTAACCTGTGCGGCATTGATTGTGACGTCCAACAGTCTAGCAATCATACTGCGTTCAGTACAAATCGGCCAAGTGTGTCTGAACTTAAACTGGAATATACAAAGAGACACGCGCGCGCATGCGCCCACAACACGGAGATTTTATAATTCTTCTAGGTTTCTTTTTTTTTTAAATTCAAGGAAAGAAAGTATGTTAAAATGGAAAATTTAGGAATAAAGAAATTACAACGTTTGTATTTCGAATGAGCAAATTCATGCACCTGGTGAACACACCTCCGATGCTTTGAGCCCCAAAATATTACACTGCCCTGTCCACAACTATTCACCAATGGAACCTACTCAGAACCAAATAAAACCATTCCACACCTCTGCATTTTGTTTAAGTTACAAAATTCCATTTTAATATTGTTATCCCATATACGTATAAGTTTCCTAACCGGTGTCTTACTAACAGAATCCCCGAATAAAATCCTCTGTTCCCTTTTCACCTTTCCTAGCGTGATAATATCTGCATGTTCATCCCGTCTCATCCCTCTTCATTTATTCGTTTTAATAGGATTTAATAAAGGGCAAAATTTATGAACCTCATCACTGTGCAAGAGTCTGCGTCCTAACCTGTCTTCTTAGTGCCAGATACGTTTTTGTAAAATATTCACAATCTACATTCCTTCATTGCGTAAGACAATAGTAACATTAAAATAAGAAAAAATAGCTGGAGATGAAATACTAGGAAATAATCTGACTTAAATGGGACAAAAACGTAAGGTAAAATATATGAAGATGTTTAAGTGAATTTGTCTGTCCTGAATTACGGGTCAGTGCCTGCTGTTATGAACAGGATAAATGGACCTGCGGCTTGCATAATAGAAGGGGGGCATTTTGATTAAAAGAAGAACTCTTAGCTTCTACTGAAAAGAAGCCTGCTCATTGGAGTTCATTGTTTTCAGTTAATTTGCCAGTCATTTGGCAACCTACAGGAAGTAATTCTTGCATTTACTCTATGTATGGGGGGACCGCGGTAGCACAGTGGCTAAAGTGCTGTGCTACAAAACGGAATGTCGCTGGGTCATTGGAATTTTTCAATGACGTAAAATCCTTCCGATCGCACTGTGGCCCTTGGGTGGACTTAGCCTCTAACATAAATGAGCACCAGGAGCATTTTCTGGGGGTAAATGCGGTCGGTGCGCGAGGCTGACAACCTTACCACCATCCTGTGCCGTTGTCATGAAATCTGGGAAACTTAACTTCCTGGAATTCTCCGGGCCACTGCAGGCCTCTAACGGGACTGTTCTACCGTTTTACTCTATGTATGAGTTTGTAGATTATGACATTAGAGTGCCGGTATATGAACATACACATTACAGCCGTGACGTTACGATATAAACCAAGAAAGTCAGCTTCTACAAGAGAAATAATTTTTGAAGCAATACTGCCCAACAAATTGGTGCTCAGTTTGCTGTTCAGAGTGCACGCGACTTCACATTGCAGTGGAGAGAGAGGGAGAGAGAGGCTGCTGTTTCAGTGTGGAGTAACTTCAAAAGGGTGGGACTTGACAAGAGGGTGGCTTTATTCTACTCATCATCCCCCTCCCAACATAACCCCGGCGCAGCCATCAACTGCTTTATTCCCCTAGCCACAATAATTCGATGACCCAAGGGGAAACTCGGCCTGAGTGATCAACACTACACTTATGTTAATAATAACCTAAAGTTGGTAGCACTGGCAAACTCTGGTAATGGGATTTGAACATGACACGATATTTTGTTTGTAAGACGTGTCGTTAGGAAGAGTGATCATGGTAGGACCACCGACCGAGTATTGCTACTGGCAGGAGGCGTGTTCTTCTGAAGTGCTGCACTTGGAAAGAAATAAATGCTTAGTTAAAAGTAACATTCAGTCAACAGCCTGATCACTGCAAGCACGCTAAGTCATATGAAGTTTAACTATAAAAGTTACCACTCCGACAATTCAAATGTTCTTTTCCGTTACCTGAATATTGGTGGTGTCTTAACTTATTTATAACTGTTTTTCACCACGTGGATTACGTAACATATTAAATCTTTGAATTTTAAAGTGTACTGCAAGTTTTGTTAAGAAGAAACGCAGACCGCTTTATTTAAAGCCCCAGTCCGTACCGCGCTGTAAACACTTTTCATCTAGGTTATAAAAACCAATCAGTTTATGCTGTAAGTGGCACAAGTCGCTGTTTGTTCTCAGATAAATA
>Ga0123354_10004282_pt1 | contig 20164 bp, 12 predicted proteins | sample TergutLab28metaG_2_FD_97872 | JGI IMG/M metagenome (GOLD analysis project Ga0123354, IMG submission 97872) | Labiotermes labralis P4 segment gut microbial communities from Petit-Saut dam, French Guiana - Lab288 P4 | ecosystem: Host-associated > Arthropoda: Insects > Digestive system > Gut ...
ATATATTATATAATATTTATAATTTATTATTCATCAGACTCGCCATCATCACTCATAACTGAATCGTTATCCGTCACCCAGTCACTATCATCTTTATCTTCACCTTCGTCCTCCCATAGAATGTCATCTTCGGATCTGTCCAAAGCATTGCTTATGCAACACTTCTTGAAAGATCTGACGATAATGCTCTCCAGGATGGCTTTCCACGCAGCTGATACCCGCCGCGCGACTTCTGAATGCGCTTGAAGGAAAGGTGCGGATTAGAACCGCAAACGAACTTTTTTCGTTTAAGAAATCAGCAAAAACTATTGCAGATTAGATTTGGGTGCGGATTAGATATGAGAATATACAGTAATCTTTACCAGTGTTAAATTGCTAAATAAATTTTTGGAGTAATGAAATGTAATATGAATGTGTTGAAAGTGACTGTTTAATGTCTGAATTGGCAAAATTGAGTTTGATGCAGTTTGGTGAAAGTTGTTGCCGAGATTTAATTTTGTTTGAGCTTTGTGTATTATAACACTCAATTTATGTGAAACTGAAATTAAACTGTATGCGTTTTCTAAGGAGGCCACCCATATAACAGTAGTGCATGACTTTAAATACAGATCTCATTAAAGTTTACAACTTTTATGAGTATATGTTTGGATCATTTCTTGTGTGGTGGATAGTCGCTGAATTACAAGGTAAACTAATTTCTGATCTGTGCTACAACTATCTTTGTATCATTAGAGTTATGATTGTAATATCAGGATTAAGAGGTCAGTGAAAGCAAAATAACCAAGAATGATGTGTTGGGATTATATGTATGCCATTAGAGTGTACGCTTCCACTTTTACTATCATGAACTGAAACACTTTATTCATTCTTTCCTCAATTGTGCGGTAATGTCTCTAAAGATTACTTTAGTTTCCTGTCTGAGAGAGTTAAAGAAATCATTAACATTTACAACAAACTTCAGAAGTTAAATCATCATGTCAGGAGAATGCTTGTTTATCAGCTTATTGTTTATTTGAACAGGTGTGTGAGACAGTATTACAAGCAGTTGCTGCAATGTTCTCCTTGCTTCCACCTGAGAAAGTTCCTGAGGAAGTGCCAAGACTTGTTCCTGTTCTGCTTGGACTCTACCGGCGCAGTGTAGATCCATATCCTGTAACACAGTGTCTTTCAGCTGTATTGCCTGTTGCCCTTGCTCATAACAGAAGCACTGTTGAACCACTTCTGGATAATATTCAAAATATTATGTTTGATTTGGTAAGTACAGGCAGATTTCTGTTGGTGCTGGGAGAAGCTGTAATTTTATATCAGGGTAGACTTGCAACCTTCCACTTTATATGTCTTGTTATGACTTTATATATATATATATATATGTATGGAATAAAGGTGACAGAAATTTTCATGTTCTAAGGATTTTTGGCATTGTGTTGTAATGAAATATGATCAGTCATGTTACTGGATTTTGAATAAATTTTTAGGTGCATTGACAAAATTGCAAAAAGTGACTGTTAAGATTTGTCATGTCTGTTTGACTGTCCATCCTTCCATATGGAAAAACTCAACTCCACTGGACAGATTTTCATGAAATTTGATATTTGAGTATTTTTGTGAAAATGTGTCAAAAAATCCAAGTTTCATTAAAATGTGACAAGAATATCAGGTACTGTACATGAAGACCTCTGTACATTTATGGTAATATCTTACTGAATTCTCAGAATGAGAAGTGTTTGGGAAATAAGTTGTAGAGAAAATAAAAACACATTTTGTTTTTGAAAATAAAAACACATTTTGTTTTTGTGTGTGTGTGTGTGAAAGTTATGCTGTTTATGAGATAATGTGGAAAAATGTGGTAGAGCCAGACAGATGACAATATAATACAGTGCATGCATTTTGCATGTTGGATAGCTTAGGCTACAGACACACTCAAAATGTGTAATAATTATTGCTCATCCACAGCCACTGTGGTTTGTGAACATGCCTCAATGTTCTGTTTGTATGTACATTGCCTGTCTTGTATATTTCAGTTTTCAGTATTCTATTGAATGTACTGTTGTGAGAATTAAGTGGTGCATGCAACCAGAAAGTTTTTTGTAGTGAAATATTGGTACCACTTAATATTATAATTTGAGTAATAAAAAACCATGTTATTTATAAGTACGCAACATCTTTCAGCCTATTTTTATCCATACGTTTGTACTTCAATAAACACGTAATATTCATTAACCAGTATAATGTAGCTCTTTGTTTATGCAAAGGTTAAATTTTTGTGTTACTTTTGTGCATTATTTTCAAGTTTGCATTTGTCACCAAGGGTTGCATCATGTTAGTGCATTTCTTAATGCCTATGTAACATTCCCAGGGCATAGGTAGATGATGTAAGTGTCACGAGACTATTCCAGAACCTTCCTGCTTGCGTGACAGTGTTTTTCCAGATCAAACTGGTTCACCTCCTTTCTCTCAAGCCAGCATTTGCGGGTGATTGGCGTCGCTTGCTAGCCAGTTGATTACCAACTCCACAGTTGACAAGATGCTTAAGGGATTGTTTTCTTCAAGGGGAAGTTGCAGGCCTTCACAATTACTTATTCACCTCCCTGCACACGGCAGAAGTTACACTGTTTGTTCATAGGGAGCAAGTGATAATTTATAGTTCAATTTGCAACATTAGTTGATTATCAACTAAGCACTCGACTAGATGCGTACAGGTCTGTCTTCAAGGGGGAGAAGGCATCCTACAATAAGTGCAGATTTCAAAGGGGAAACTGTACTAGTGAAACATGTACATAGGTTACATTACAGTGCAACAATCATCAAGAATTGTGGTGTTAACATTGTCAGTAATTAATCACCATATGGCTCAGTGTCTAACCAGATGTGTAGATTGCATACTGCATGAGGCGGTTGAAACTTATACCAGTACAGAGATTGATATCTGAAATGTGTCCAACTGTTATAGGAAGTGTTGTGTGCATATTATCAGTGTCAGTATTAACGAGTTCATGTGTAACTTCGGGCCACAACGGCACATATGGTTAACAGTGTAGCTTGTGTGTTTACAACATAAACCACTACAATTATATTGCAAAAGGCAATTACGATTGTGTTACCATAAGGGTGATAACAGTACAATCCTCAAGTTAGTGTTAATATGTCAAGTGAACAGTGTAGCGAGTTCGTCTATAACTCCATGCCACTACGGCACATATAAGTTTGTGTTATGCATGAGGCAAAACACCTGCTCCTACTACCTTGTTACTATGCAATTAACAGTGTAATCTAATTACAAGAAACATTAAGCAGTTCTAGATAGTGTACATAATTACATCATTAGCGCGTAATAAGTAAAACTGAATTACATTTGCTTTGACTGGCATTTATTTATGAATAGATTAATTTCTATTCACACTTATATGCTCCCTTGAACCAGAGCAGGGTGCCAGCACTCTTAATACAGCTTTATTAGGAAGGCAGTCATACCAAAATGGATCATATTCAGGGGCATTGCACTGTATTTCATGCCAATAAAAGATCATAAAAAATGATCAGTATTGAAATTCATTTTGTAAATATGATTAAGTCATGTTCATTAATGTGAACATTAAAATGAAATAAACATATCTCACAAGACAGGCAATGTATGTGTAACATAACGTTGCAGCATGTTCGCGCAACCATTTGTGCGGTGGAAAAGCAGTAAGTATAACATGTTCTGAGTGTGTGTTTGTAGCCTTAGGTATCCAGCATGGAATGTGAACGTGTCATATTATCATCTGTGGCCTGGTGGCCTCTACAATATTTTTCCACATTGTTTTATGAAGAGAACGCTATTTGAAATAAAACTTATTGAACATAAAATGTGTGTTTTGATTTTCTCTACAACTTTTGTCTGAAAGATTTCTCATTGTAAGACGGAATGGGTGAGATAATGGCCAAAAATTTGTATTGGTCTTCATGTAAAGTACTAGTTGTTCTTATAAGATTTTAATGAAACTTGAATTTTCTTTACAGATTTTGGAAAAATGCTCAAATATCATATTTCATGAAAATCTGTCCAGTGGGAGCCGAATTGTTCCATGCAGGTTAGGGGCGGACAGACAGACAGACAGACATGACAGAGCTAATAGTCTCTTTTTGTAATTTTGTGAATACACTTAAAAATGATTGGACTTGAATTGGATAAAATTCTTTTGCTGCTGATTCATAAAAGCTTTTTACTGTATTATCATAGTAGATACAGTTATGCAAAGGCTTTTTTGCATTGGTAACCTGTGATTTTTTTGACATGACTCTTGAAACAGAAACATGCCATGTGTAGATCTGATTAAGATCTGTAACTTACTTGTGAAACTTTTCTGAGTGTTTGAAACACAAAGGAAGCCTTTTATGCCTCTGTGCAATCTAATATCTTTATGGTTCTGAAATTGACACTATTGTATTTTAATCAGACAGTGAAAATGAAGTCAAGTTGGAGTACTAAGGTAAGAATTATTAATACATGTCCTGTTGATTGCCTTATTCTGCAGTATAATTGATAAATAAATTAATGAAATGGCCAGTAATGGATACAGAATCATGTAAGACATATTCCTAATTTGTGTACATATTACTGTTCTCGTTTGTATACAGCTTTCTCCCACATGAATGAAATCTGTTATACAGTTGAAACCATACATGTGCCTGGAGTGAAATTTGACTTTTGTACAATATTTACCATGACTTGTGGGTCTTAACAGATGGACATTTTGCATTGTTTATTTGTTATTGTGTGTAGAATTCATGCCTGCAGTGAAGACATTTTTGTTCACTAATTCACGTTTTTTGTGGTTCAGGTATGCACATCACCAGACTATGCCCAACCTGCAACGGCAAAGAATCATTATGAAGTTTTGCGATGCTTTGACTGTTTAGGTTAGTGAATTTACAACTTTTTATTTGTGCACATATATAGTACTCTTGAGTATGCTTTCTGAACCATAAATAGTGCCATACAAGGCATTTGGTTATGTTGGAGGGTGCTGTTGTTAGTGAAACTTATTATTTATGTTTCTACTAAAAAGATAATGCTAAAATTTATATATTAACCTTTTGGCGCCAGAATTATTTTTTAAATTTTAGCACACCCTGTGTATAAAATGTGAATAATACGGGAACCAAATATGTTAGAATTATGAAACAAACTGCATTTTGAAGAGAAAAAAAATGGAGAGTATATACCGTATTTAAAATATTCAGTACCTGTATTTGTTGAATAAATATATAAAATGCAACGTTTAGAGGTTAGTGGTGCGATACGACCCCTATATGGGCTGTTAGGCGTCAAAGGGTTAATATTGCAACACCTAGTAAGTGAAGGATATTTGTTTCCCAGTAGCAAATCCATGTATGTATTTTGTAAACTTCTACTTGCTTTAGTACTGCACAGCAAAAAATGTAGATGTAATATTGGACTGTATGTTGTGCTTGTGGTGTGTAAACTGTGTGGTGCCTGAGAGTTTTTAAGTGTTTAACAGTTGATATGGCCACCAGGCAAACAAAGCATTTTATAGCAAACAAAAATGTAATGAGTATTGTGGTCCATTTTTATGTGAGTTGTCTGCAGGTTAGGTTACAGATTTTTCTGTTGTCCAATGTGTACAAATTGACTGTTGGAGCCACACAGCCTTGCATTTAAGGGGTGTGGGTGGGGTGGGGGGCTTTTCCTGGTTGTATAAAGTGGCTGGGGTGTGAAGATAACCTCATATGTCCTTCTTGTGCCAAGATTATGAAGGTGGGGAACAAATGAGTGATGCGGTTATTTATGTAATTCAAATTTTACTTCTTTGTTTTCCACTTTGGAATGCTTATTGACACTGTGCCTTGCTTTGGTTATATTCAAGTGTGAATAGTTTCTGTTGCTTAGAACTCATATAAACACTGCCAGACTTGAAGGTATGTATAAAAGTTTTCAGCCATTTGCTGATGTAGTTTTATGTGTGTGTGTGAAAATATTATCCAGTGTTATTAAGCCAATGTAGAGAATATTTAATTCATGAGACTGTCTGTGTTAGTTGCAACCACTCAGATGATTTGTTCTGAATAAATGTTTGTAGTGACTACATTTTTTGTCAGTTGCTGAAATGACTAGCATTTGTTTCCCAACTTGGAGCATGAAGATTTTTTCTTACACCAGAATTCCTTTACTCCAGATGCTGAGACTCTGGACATCTTGATATTTCAGAAGTTGAGGGAAATAATCGAAAGACTTGAAATTTCACCATTGTTAACATATAGTACATCTACCGATACCATGATTTTATTGTGTGTTGTCTGAACTTTATTGAGCCTAGGGAGCTATTATAATGCCTTCAAAAGATCCCAAGATGAGTAAAAAAGTTGCTGCTGGCAAGAAGCATATATCATTGACATTTCCTCAGAAATCTGAAATAACTGAGGTGGCTTGGAAGTGGCAAGCACTGCAGTACAGGTATGGCTTCATACAACATTGGATTGCCTACTATGTTACATAGAAACAGAAGGATCAGTTACGATTGTTTATGGCATCGAGTGAAAGTGTGAAGGGCACTTTAAAGCAACAGACATTGAAACAGTCCAAATTAATGCAAATGGACATGGTGTTGTATATAAGTATTTTACAACACTGCATCCTGAAGGAAAATTTGTGACTGTGCCTGTGGTTATTTGCTGCAGATGCCGGAAAACATTGATGCCCCTGAACCAGCAGCTAAAGGAGGTATCTAAATGGAATACTCCTTTGATTAGTTGTGCAATCCAGTATAGTAGCAGTAATAAAATATCACCTGTAACAGCTTAAGTCAGTATAGGTACTGTCTGATGATCTGGAATATTGGATAATACAGCACCTGTCTGGTCCTGTGGGTGCTAGATTAAAGGAATTTTGCTGTATTCTGTCGGCTTTGGTCCTTGTTCCTCTACTACATTTGTTTCTTTCTATTTGAATAAAGGTAGACCAACTTGATGACACTTGCTTTATTATGTCAATTTACTGCTCAACATGTTTCGGATGTTAATACATCCATCTTCAGCAGCTTGCGACTACTTGATGCGTTATTGTGTAGGCTGTATTGTGCTGACTTGAGGTGTGTTGGTGTTATGTAACGGGATTGGCTGTTGGTGATGTGGTATCCGAGTGCAGGCTGAACCACTACTGACCTGTTCATTGTGGACCGTGAGGGTAATAACCAAAGCTTACTCTTGCCATATGAACAATACCATATCCAAGCCCTCCACCACAACAGTAAACTCATTCCTGAGCAGGGCCCAGGCGATACAAACCCCTTGTTCCAAGTGGTCATAAACCCCTAAACCCTCACAGTCCACAATGAACAGGTCAGTAGTGGTTCAGCCTGCACTCGGATACCACATCACCAACAGCCAATCCTGCTACATAACACCAACATGCCTCAAGTCAGCACAATACAGCCTACACAATAACGCACCAAGTAATCGCAAGCTCCTGAAGATGGATGTATTAACATCCAAAACATGTTGAGCAGTAAATTGACATAATAAAGCAAGTGTCATCAAGTTGGTCTACCTTTATTCAAATATTAAGATGATGCACGGTCCAATATGCATAAGATACATTTGTTTCCATTGCTGATGCAGTTATATGTTTTTTGCTACTTTTAGCAAGTTATGTGTGTATTATCTGTATTCCAATAAAAGTAGTTGAAATTTTTAACTTTTCAGTGGCGTGTTTGCTTTTTTTATCTTCTAATTTTGCTTTCTGTAATTGGTCATTAGTCAGGACATTGATAAGTAATGAATTGAAATGAATTGTTGTTATTTGTAGCGGGTCACTTCCTGAACAAAGTCATTGAACTTTTGATTCAGCAGCTAAAAAACAACAATGACAGAGAGAGAGTCAAGGCCCTTTTTGTCATCACACACCTTGTGAATTCATCAGAAAACCTTATTCGCACCAGGATTACTACCCTTGTAACTGCTTTGAGAAGTATGCTGGGAGAACATAATGTAAAGGTGAAAGAAGTTGTAATGTTGTGACAGAACTTGCTGACTAATTTAATCTTTTTTACTGAATTATAAAATGCTAATTTGAAAGTTGTGCTAGAAATTGGTTTGGAGAGAGAAAAACATTATTTACTCAAAAATAAAAGAGTTGCAACATAATAGTTAAGTTTAACAGTTGGAGTGTGATGATTATGTAGCATTTATTGCTGATTTTAGTCAATAATCCTGTATAGCAGTAATGGTACAGCTTTGTATAAGTAAACATTTTGTTAGATAAAGTTCCATGTACAATACAAGACATTGTTGAAACTTTGGAAATTGTACCTTTAATTATAGAAGTGTTTAGAAGAAGTTACTGACTGATGTTAGTATGCATGCATCTGTGTTATTAGGGATCTTACTTTGAATAATGAAATTAATTTTGTTTAGGTGAAGAAAGTGCTTCTGAAGGCTATTGTTGCTTTTGCGTATCGTGGTTATTTGGATGGCTTTGACGGGAGAGAATTTGTGGAATTTATTGTGAAGCATTGTTGTCCTCATCCAGTGCCAGTTGTAAGTATGTGAACACTACCGTGATTCTTATACAGAGTATGCATAAGCTATAGTGTTTGTACTGATTTTAAGTTTATATTCTTCACTTGTGCTTGTCAGATGGGAAAGGACTTAAATGATGGTAGCTTGCTGGAGGAACTGCAAGGGACATGTGCAAACACCTTATATCTTCTTGCAACCACAGTTCCACAGGTAGAAAACACTCTGTGGCCAATCTTACTTCATTGTCTGCTAGCAAGTCAGTACACTCCAGCGTGCTCTCATATTGCACGTTGTCTAGTACATCTAGCAACAAAAAGGAAGGACCAACTAAACTTCACTGAAAACTCTGCCAAATTGGCACGTAAGTCATTATAGTAGTTAATATACCTTATGTTGTGCAATGTCCAAAACCCATGTAGAATTCCACATAGCTTTTCTTGAATTTGCCAGTGCTGTGTGTGTTTTGGGGGATCTGAATAATGGGGATTTGATTACCACTAAGGTCAGAGGTCTTTCTTCATAGCCACCACATCCAGAAGGCTCTGGGGCGCGCCATCCTTCTGTCCACATGGTACTGGTTGCTCTTTCGTTGGGGGTAATGCAACGTAAATGTGAAGCTGGACTCTCTCCATCTAATGGTCAGATGAGGAAGGTCCACTACTCTATATGCTCATGCAAGATACTTGGACACAGAGACAGCTATGTGTTATGCAATGTGTTATACAAGTAGTCTGATGAAAGAATTGGTGACTTCCTAAAGGCAAGCTTTCTTAAGAAACCGACAGTTCTTGAGCTGGGTGGGAAATTTGCCGCTTTTGTGGAACTTTGTTTCTGTTGTGTCCAGAATAACCCTTGACCCAATCCTGAGCCACTTCATTGCATCCCACACAAAAACACCCAATTTTGTTAAGATTAATTTTAATATTTTTCTTCCATATCTGCGTGGGTCTGCGAAGATTTCCCCCGTTACCTTCAGATTTTCCAGCCAAAATTTTACTTCTTGTATGTCACATGTTCAACGAGCTCCCTGCCCATTGTCATCTTGTGTGTTGTGGCTGTCTGTAATATTATCTTACAGCAAGTTCAGATTATGAAGTTCATGATTATTAATTTTCACTGCTAACTGCTACTTACTACCTCTTCAATTCTAGTACTTTATTTTCAACATTGAGTTTTCTGCTGTAGATTTAAATTGCCCTGTGGTAGCATTTTTGTTTCTTGGCATTTTTGGCTCTTGTCACTAAAGTAACTGAATGTGGTAATCAGAATTCAGTATGAGGAATTAATCTTCCCGATGCTTGCATTGTTTGCAGCTTTTATTTCTGTTATCCTAATCACTCCTTGCACTGTAACAGTCAGGTGTATTTTATGTGTAGTTAGTTCAAACTATTAATCCAACGGTTATATATTCCAAGGAATGTTATTCTTCAGGGTTGTGTTGAAATGCATATGTTTTACATTTTGATACAGAAGAAGTGACAAGTCCTATTGTTGTACTGGGGCGGTGCCTGGCACTACTGGGCTGTCCTCTTAAGTCTGATAGAGGAACTTACATCCTGCAATTCCTTGGGAATTATGCTTCAAACATCAGTCGCCATTTGAAGCCACTGTGGGAGAGAAAGATACCTGAGCTAGTCTCTCACATTGATAGTGAGTAATTTATTTTTTATATGTGTGCATTCCATGTTCCAGAACTGTGCCAGAATGGCTGTGGGGTGCATAGGAAGCCATGAAATACAAAATATGCAGATAAGGACAATACACTGTTATGAAGATAAATTGTTCCACCAAATTTGGACATGTACTCAACACATTGTTGATACAAAATTCACCAACACAAAAACCTTCAAAGGGTTACAAGTCTTCTTTGAAAATTAAGAATTTATCAACCAAATAAAAGAAGCTTATGTTGAAATATATTTTTATTGCTACTGTGAAATGCTTTTTTTTTAAGCGATCCTGATCATCTTGAGTGTGATGGTGGATCACGGGGTAGTTGGTTTCTTTTGTTTCAAAGGAACATGTGGCATTCCTTTTCAAGGTTCAAGGTCCATGGTCCATTCTTTAGGATCTTGAACTCTTGATGATGAAGGTGATACATTCCTTACAAAAGTTGGGAACCCCGTCCCCAGTTTGTCCGCAATGGTGCAATAGGTCATCGCCAATCCAATGTTCTTTCTGATTCATCCTTAATGATTGTTCTTACATCTCATTTAATGTCAACTAAAATTGAAATTGATGTAATGTTGTCAAATAACGTACTAATGAAGTTCCACAGCATAGTTTATGCATGTTAGCTTAACTATGTGTAGCCATCTGAACATAACAGCTGTATTGTAGTTGAATGAGTTTTGAGAGTGGTTGGTACCTGGAAGTCATATGAATGCCTGTTAAATAGGTTTAATTTTGATACAAATTTGACAACATGGTCTGAAATGTTTATGTTTTCTGCATAATCTTGACCAGCTTTTACTTCATCTAAATATCTGTAATTACTGCTTTAGTCCTGCTGGGAAACATTATTCTTTAAAACTGTAGTAAGAAAGAAAAACAAAGGGTGCCACATTGTTTGTAATACATGTAAAGGCCATTACCAAAAATATACTGTATTTAGAACACATTCTAATGTAGCTTCTGCTAATATTTTGAAGTCTTCGTTTTCCAGCTATCAATTTTTAGATGTTTGTAAAAGATTGTATAGTGTTATGTACAGATCACAATATTTCACAGATTGTAAGAACAACTGGGACTCAAGAGTTTGGGAAGATCTAGTTCTTGAGTTCCTGTCAGCAACCCTGATGGAGATGGATGAAGAAAAATGGACCATGGGTCTTGGTGTGAAGCTAATGGAGCAGATACCGCTCTGTCAGAGTTATCCAGAGGAACGGGGCATGTTGTACAAATGTCTGGCTATGACAGTTTGCCACACCACAGATGAGCAATTTATCAATCATCAGCTGGATGTTATGTTGAGTTCTATGAGGCACAATTCAGCTAGTGAAAGCAAGGTATCCCCACCACAGTATGATATGTTTGTAGGATTGCCACCTGATGTGGCTCATAAAATAATTTTGGCACGCATAATGTTAAGTCCTAGGTAATGTTACACATATTTTTCAGCATGAGAGAAACACTCAACAATCTGAGCACTTTTCTTACGTTGTTCTTATTGTGCTACATGTTTCAGCTCATGGACAGAGCCATCATCAGGCAGAAAGTTATGAAAGTACAGTTGCTATGTAAAAATACATTATCTGTTGCACAGTGTTTATGTTTGTGTTGAGATTGAAACTTACATATCGCTGAAAATATATCATCATCATCTTTCTTTCCTGTAATAGGCATAGCGGTCTGTTACAATCGCCTGGAATCTTTTTGGATGTTTCCGTCATGACCATCTTCCTTTGGGGATGTAGTGAAACATTATAGAAAATACATAATGAGCTGAAATTGTTAGTTATGAAATATGTATGTAGAACAATAGTACGTTAAACTGTATAAAAATGTAATGTGCTGTTGCTGGACATACATATTTCATTATTAACAATTTCAGCTCATTGTGTGTTTTCTTTGATATAAGTTGAGATCTCAACATGGAACATAAAGAATATAAAACAGATAAGGTATGCTACATAGCAACTCTACTTTAGCAACTTTTTGCGTGATGGTTGCTCTGTCTATAAGCTGGAACAAGTAGTGCTGTAAGACCAATGTAAGAAAAGTGTTGTGATTGACAGGTTTTTCCTATATGTGTAATTTTAAATATGTTACTTTACTCTTTGCATGTGATGTAGTCAGTTCTGTAAGCTAAAGGAGGAGAGGACTGCTATGTCTGCTGTATACCAGACAAGCTTCTGTATGATGAATTGGCTAGGATGTGAAGTTGCATCACGTTTTAAGAGTTTAGAATGTGTGACACATTACTTTCATCCATGTTGCTTAGGCATAAGAACAGTCCGTACTTTGTGGGGAGGGGGGGGGGCATAAAATAAGTGAGTTGTGGGCAGAACTCATAGCCTTCTTTGCTGTTGCTTCATGTCATGCCACTGAGCAATTGTTAGTTTTGCAAAAGTCAGTGCAATGAAAGGTTTACTGTACTTAAGGGCATAAATTAAATTTTTTTAGGCATGCTATACATTTTTGTCCTATTTGGATAACATTCAGGATAAAAAATCTCTACATAATGCTGTTCAGCATTTGTAACTTCTGTGAAAATTAGTCCATAATGCTGTTGAGCATATGTGAGTTTCAGAAAAATTGGTGCAGCAGAGGCAGCTCTCTTGTTATTTTACATTTTACAAAAATATGATCTTAACAAACATTGCCTGTTTTTTTTTAAAGATCTTTATTCCATATGTCACTGTAGGGCTTAAAAAGTAAGCAGCTTGCATCACAGGTTCACGCATCTGCGATGTTGTGACAGATTGTAGGGAATAAAAGATTATAGAATTGGGGTGTTGTAAGACAGCATTATGTTCATACCTGCTGTGCTGTGTGCAAATGGCCAAATAGTCTGAGTTGAAGTGGACACATTTGTATGTGCATGCACTCATGCACTCGAACACATATAGTATGGGGTGATGTTAAAAGCTTCCTTTATTTCTTTGTCTTTGCTGTCATCCTCATCTTTTTCTCCTCCTCCTCTTCCTCCCTCTTATTTTCTTCTCCTCCTCCTCCTTATTCTTTTCCTTCTCCCCTCCCCCTCCTCCTTCTCCTCCTCCTCATTCTCATTCTCCTCCTTCTCCTCCACCTCCTCCTTCTCCTCTTATTTGGGGAAGGGGGTGGTGGTGAGGAACAAAAGTGGTGTCAACAGTTTTGGGGGGTTGAACTTGTATCAAGCCTGTGTTCTTATTGCAGACAACCAGTGCTACAAATCATGTATCTTTTAATGTTTTAGTTAGTTAGTGCAAATTTATAATGCAGTAACAAAATTCAGTTCAGCATGTCAACCTGCATGTAGAACTCAACCACCCCCTCCCACCTCTTCAGTCCCTTCCCTCATACATGCAACTGCAATGTGAGAAAACTTTATTAATTTCAGTCTTTATTTTGGGCCACTCAGATGCCACAGGATAAAAACTAGTAAGACCTTCAACAGGTATTGGCCTATTGAAAAATTTGTCACTTGGAGAGGTTGTGACTGGAGTCTGATCCATTTAGCCTGTGATAATTTGAAGCTAGGGTTGATGTTTGCAAATAGCTTGCAGTAGGAAAGCATAATGGAAGTTTGAAAAGGAGTGGAGAACATTACATTATCATAGTTCCTGTAGGCTGGCTCCACATAAAATAATGTTTTATTATTGTAATATTACAACACACAGCTTGTTGGACTCTTGAGTAGGCCCCTCAGAGTAGTGTGATGCCAAGATTATAAAGGTGTAAGGAAATCACTTCTTGTTCTTCAGGCTTGTGCACGAGCAGTTGGGATCTGTACGCGTAACCACTTAGATTTGGTGTTACTCAAATTAGAGAAGCTGGGAAAGGAGGAGCTGACACGCAAATCATCTCGTCTTCTTGGCTTCATGAAGGATGTGAAGCATGAGAGTGAGGTGGAGCGAGTAAGGCTGACATTACTGTTTTGTTATGGAGAGGTGGCACTAGAAGCCTCAGGCGCACAATTGCTGCCACGGCTGGAGCAGCATGGTATTGTGCAGTGGGTACTTCAGCAACTGCAGACTGCAAAGGTGAGGTCTGTATGTGGTGCTGGGTTGTTACAGCACATGTCACTGCTGAATGCAAGTTCTATGTAATTTTAAGGTGAAGTGTGCCTGCTGCTGGGCTTAACTATCATATAAGCCAGTGTTTCTCAAACTTTTTTGCTTGCAGCCCTTTTTGGCATCAAAAAATAACAGTGGATCCTCATTTCCTTGCTCACGTACAGTGTCTGGATGATATGTAATCCAAAATTTAAAATTCATATCTCAGAATGAATTTTAGATAGCTTTGAATACATACCAGTAGCATATGTGACAATGCATTACATGATTTTATGTATTTAAAATGATTGTCTCTCAGTGTGTAGATGCAGGATGTTTCTTAACCCTTTGATGCTGGAATTAAATCCTTGACCCTGAAATTAAATCCCCCCTCCCCTGGCCACTTTAGTGGTCGTTCGGCTATTTAAAGGGCTCACTGTGCGAAATATATATATAAATATATATGTAATTTGGCGGCTAAGGGATAATTAGATATTCTGATAAACGTACATACATGATGACATGTTCTATATCCTACTTTTGTTTTTATTGTGGATGTATGGAACATGAAATTGATATAAAGTAAAATATCAATATCAGTATCAGTATGGAATAACATATTGCCAGTGAAAGAAGTTCTGCAATTATTATTAACAAAACATTATTTCTTGAATTTAAAAAGTAAATTTCCAATTAGTCATTACACAAATGTATCCATGGATCCCCAGGGAACTACTTTGGGAACCACCAGCATTTGTAAATTTTAGATCATTCTAGAGGAATAAGATTTAAAAGATTCCTTTGCCTCAGAATTGAAGAAGAATTGTGTCAGCTTTTTTTGAGTTGAAACTGAATAGTGATTGTCTAATGGTGTTTCCAGTTACCTTGGTGTATGACATCAAGTTACTGGATGATTTGAGATTGATAAATTGGAAAGAAGTGGTCTTGACTGGGCATGCCTGCATGGCATTTGACTGGAGGGACTGAGAATATCACGAAAGCCTCTGTAAGAATATCTAGCTTCTGGCACATTATATGAACCTCAGAATTCCCAGATACGAGTTGTGATCGCGAATCACTTGCCTATAGTATTTGATTATTGTACATTTGAGAAACTGTTGTTTCCTCTTTGCACTACTATTTACTTGAAATCCTAGATAAACATTTTTATCATGCAGAATACCAAGTGGATTTTTTTAGTAAAAGTAATTGAACTTACATAAATATTTCTTTTTTGCACATTTTTTAAAGTCCATGACGGTTATTTGGGTGCTTGATGGTACAAAGCTCACTGGACTGGCTCAGAAGACTGTGATACTATGGCATCTAGTGGCAGATAGCAGTGCTACTAGCTGTTCTTGCTCTTGGTGTTGAGTTTGTAACTTGTGGTTGCACCTTTGTAGTGCGAATGAACAAGGCCTAGAGCAGCTGTGCATTTAGAAAATTATCCCAAATGAAGTAATAGTTTTATATAGCATTGTAATTTTTATGAGAACATTGGCTGCAAGAAAAAGACAAATTGATAGCCAAGAAATGCAATAGAAGCAAAATTGTGATAAATTTCTTGTTGTAATAGAAAGCATTTATGTGTTAATTAAAGGGCATTATTCTTGATTCAGTAATTTGAGTATACTTTTTAGACATGATGACAATATTCCATTACAAAAAACATTACTTGTTTAAATATTACAAAATATTGATAAACAGTGTTGTTTGTAGACTGGAATAATGTAGTCAGTATAGTGACTTGCTACAGGCTGGACAGTTTGGATACAGGCTGGACTGTATGGGGATTGAATCCTGGTGGGGGCAAGATTTTCCACACCCATGCAGACCAGCCCTGAGGTCCGTCCAACCTCCTGGACAGTTGGTCCTGGGTCCCTTTCCGAGTGGTAAAGTGGCTGGGGCATGGCATTTAGCACTCACGCCCATCTATCGCTGAGGTTAAGGAAAGAGTAGAAGTGTACCTCTACTTGCGTTCTGGGCCTTCGTGGCCTGTTCTAGGGTGAACCTTACCTTACTTGCAATGTTTTGTTGTTTTTGTAGTAAACTTTACATTTCAGTGTGATTGTGATAATTATGATAGATTACTTTCCTTTTTGGCTTGCAGGATGCATCTGTGAGAGAAGTATCGCTTGTGACTCTTCGCCACATTGCAGAAGCTCTGCACCCAAATCGCGTCACGTTGCGTATTATTCTTGAGAGTCGTAGTGAAATACTGAATCAGACATTGCATCAGCTTCGTCCCCAGTACAGTAACATTGGCCTTAACAGCAGACGACTGGAGTTATATCCTCTTGTTCTGCATGTTGCTAAGGCTCTTATGTATCCTTCAGAAAACTGAAACAGAAAAATTCTTTCCATGTTACATCACATTGGACAATTAACATATCAGTTTTTTATTCATATAATCGAGGAATTAACCCATGACCTATTGGGCAGCTGTACTAAGGAGCATTTTGTAGTAGTTAATTCTTCAGTTGCTCCTGGAAATAGCTCAGAGGTTTATTTATTTTATAAATTTAGGTGATTTTTGTGTTCAGATTTCAGTTTACATTTGAAAGTAAGTAGAGCTTGTTGCACACAATCTTATTTTTGTCGGTTCTTGTGGACACAACCTAACTTGTACATTCCTGCCAATGAGTACTGTGTAGTGAAATTACTAAACACTTAGTCAGCATAGGTTGAAAATATTTTGCTCGTTGCTTTTCTTTGCAAGGCCATTTCTTGGCAGATGACTCCTTGACAGATTTGCAGTAAATTGCCTCCATCTCTGGCAGCAGAGGAACGAGTGTCTGTCCTGAAGACTTGTTTTGACAGGGTATACAGTGCTGCAGCTGTTGTGGCAGGAGACAGTAGTCCTGAGGAATCCCTGGGTGATGTCAGCAGCATTGTGGATGTGGGATGGGCAGACCATATAAGTGTCATCCTGGATTGCTTAGGTTAGCATCCCTTATTGTAGAAATATGAATTTTTGCCCTTGGAATTTGGGGTAGAGGGGATACATTTGAATGGTGGACATTTATGTGATTTATATGCTCTGTTTTAAATATTACCCGTTCTACTGAACCTATTAAGAGGAAGTTATTGAAAATAAAGGCATTGTTATGGAAACAAAATAGAAATGAATGCACTATGTACTTACAAAAAACTGTTGCTGTTTCAAATACCATAGGCATTTCATGAGTTTTTAAGTCCTCCAGGCAAATGCTGGAATTGTACATTGATTAGGCCATGACCACATCCAAGTTCTTTCACATTTATCATTTATGGGCATATTACCTTTTGATCGACAGAGGTACAGTTATAAAAATAGCCATTGGAAACTGAGATATTGGACTCCTTGAATACAGCCTAGTCCCTGGCAGAGGTGTCAGAATGATCAGCAGTTACAAGATTCAGTACAGATGTGGAAGTGGACAACAGGCCTTGTTTTACAAATTCCATTTGACAGTTATGAGCGGTTTCTTCCTTCTGACATTGTATGGTACCAAAATGATTCATAGAAACCTGCGACTTGTACATGTTTGAATATAAAAAACACCTTTTCATAAGCTAGGTGTATGTATCAGTGAAATATGGTGCTGATGATGAGATAAACCTCATCAGTCATTAATCTCCAAAATATATCACATCTGTTTTGTATGAGAGTTAAGGCCAGGGAGGAACACATGGAGTAAGGAGTGTTACTTGATACTTTGTATTGGGAAATATTTTGAAGATTGTCACACCAATTGAAAACTGTGATGCAGGAACAGGCTTTGGAAGTTTACAGAACCAAAAAACATTGCATGCAGCAGGTATGTAATACATGATGATTTTTTCTGCCTTGTTGCAGTGTACAGCATCAGTAATTCTACTGCCTGCTGTCACTTGAGGCTGCTGGGATTCACTGTTTAAAAGAATAATGTATGGCTAGACTGGTTGATGCAGTGAATATTGATGTAAAGTTGTATAACTGAATTGAAAAATTACCCTGCATGATAGCAAATTGAAAGTTTGATCTCTTGAGTAATTCTGTTACTCTGATGAACTTCTTTTGATTTGTACTTAGGTTCATTGGTCCAGGAACTCCTTCTGGATTCTGTATCTCCTGCCACACTTGATGACATCTTTACACTTCTGGAGCCATGGCTAATTAAGAAAAGCTCTCACCAGAGAGCAGCTTCTATTAAAACCCTTCATTCTGTTCTGCAGTGCTACGTGGACAATGTGAACTTTGGATATGAGGTGACTATTTGTTCTTTTATAGTATTCATTTATATTCATATTAATTTTTCATGTAATAAATAATTTCTTTATTTGTGATTATGATTATGATGATGATATAGTATGTAATGATACCAGTAACAACTACAGCAACAACAAATATGATGACAATGGTAATGAATATTGAAAATAGGTGACAGAAGACTTTAAATGATGCCAATGCCCATTAATTTTCTGGTCTCTCATTTTGGTTGGTTTTCTTATATAGTGCCAGTTGTCTGTATCGCTAACTTAGCTGTTGTGTTCGTTACAGTTTGGAAGATGTGTGCTGATTCTTTCCATTCTCTGTAAACAAGACAGACATCCCTTCTCAGTGCCACATACCTGCTATTATTATTTTTATATATACAATGAAAATTCTGGTTTTATTGTCATGCTGTTGTTTCTGATCAACCCATTGTGATGTAGCAGGATTATTTTCACTCTGATATTTATATTCATTTCCATAAATGTGTGTGTGGTGTGTAACAGTACTGAATACATGGGTCACACCTTAAGTGATGGCAACTATTTTTTGGCCACAAATGTGGCATGGTGGGAAGTGGAGGATATGTGTTTGAAAACTTGTGTCATGTACTTGCAGTTGTTAACATTGGAGGGGGTATGTGTAAGGAGTGCATACAGATTTTGTATGCAGTTGTTGTGTTGGTATTCTTGTGGAAGTGCAAGTGTGTGAAGTGAAACAGTGTTCATATGTGAAAATAACAATTCTCATGCCTGTGATCTGACTTCCAAACTGAAGCAGCTGCAGTGTGTGAAACTGTGAGAACAGTAAGGGTATTTTAACAGCTGTTTGCTATGAAATGGTACAGATTAGCATGTCAGGAGATATGGTGGTGTTTGCTGTCTTCTATGTCATCGGCAACAAACCGTACACAACCTCAGGTGCTACTGTGAAGGTTGTGAAGAGGTTATATGAGTGTTTTTATTGTTCTCTTTGTTCCATATTTACTCTTTATGCCACAATAAAACAATAAAACCACACTTCAAGAAATATATTTGTTGGCTGGCCTCCAACCATATACTCTGTACATATACCCCCATGTGATAACATTTAAACCAGTACATGCCATTTGCTTCATTTCCCACATTGCACCATTTTGGGCTGAAATGCAGTTGCCATGACTTATCAGGTGACCCTCTTATGTAGTTTTGCTTCATAATTTGTTTTTATTGTTTCAATGGAGTACTATATGCAGGCACAAATTATCACTTGTGGTATTCTTCAGTTCTGTTATATAATTTTTCTAGTACCTTCTCCACTTCTGGTAACCTCATTCTAGTCATAATGTTCTATTTTAAAATTCAAGTATTTATCTTGTCCTCCTGACACTGATGAGAATAACCGTTTGAAAATATTTCTGTGTATAATTTCATTGCCATGTATGTGTACATAAATTAGTTGTGTGAGTTTTGATACAGCACTTAATGTTACTGAATTTTTTTGTGGCTATACCTTTGTATGTTATTATTGACACATTTAGTACAGTTTGGTTTATCTTGTGAATTAACAGGCCATTGTGACTGTATATTATATATTGTATGTGGGACCGCCTCTGTGGTCTAGTGGTCAGAGTTTCTGGCTACAGATACAGAGGTCCCGGGTTCGATCCCCGGCGCTACCAGATTTTCTGAGTAGTAGTGGGTCTGGATAGGGGTCCACTCAGCCTCGTGAGGTC
>Ga0123354_10004284_pt1 | contig 20161 bp, 7 predicted proteins | sample TergutLab28metaG_2_FD_97872 | JGI IMG/M metagenome (GOLD analysis project Ga0123354, IMG submission 97872) | Labiotermes labralis P4 segment gut microbial communities from Petit-Saut dam, French Guiana - Lab288 P4 | ecosystem: Host-associated > Arthropoda: Insects > Digestive system > Gut ...
CATATACCCACATCCCACCTCCTGGAGATCCATCCTAATATTATTCACCCATCTACGCCTAGGTCTCCCCAGTATTCTCTTTCCCTCAGGTTTCCCCACCAAGACCCTATACACTCCCCTCTCCTCACCCATACGCGCCACATGCCCAGCCCATCTCATTCTTCTCGATTTTATCACCCGCACAACATTGGGTGAGGAGTACAAATCATTTAGCTCCTCGTTGTTCCTAAAATCTATAATGGCGATGAAAAATGCAATTGTACCTGTTCATATACATGGGTGTAAAACTTGGTCCATGACGCTGAGAAAAGCTTGAGAAAAGAGTCCTTTTAGCAATGTATGAATCTAAGAAAAATTAGGCAACAAAGGACTGGAAAATACCACTGAACATGTGACTTCCTAGTTTTCACAATGCAATTAATGAGATTGGAAGGACGCTTGACACGTACCGAAGAATCTAGAATTGCATACTGAAATTTGATCGGCAAACCTCACCGTGGGACGTTGTGTTACAGTTCTATAACCATTTATTCAAAGTCTAAGTCAGAAGGTGACGCTACACAAGTCCATTGGTTACATGAATAGTGAATAGCATGTTAAAATGGACGTAGAAGGTACGGTCGTTCCATAGTCTGAGATAATATCCCGGCATCAAATTGGACGGAATGAAAAGAATAATGGAAAGCCTCGAACACAACAGCGGGTGTCGCGGCCTAAATTCGGAATGGACAACACCTGCTTGGTAGAGGTCTAACGACATTTCATAAAGTGTAATAAAGCTTTATGTAACATAAAAGCAAGCAATCCCTCAACGTCGTGAATTACAAGCACTCCCGTGCAGTTAGCACAATGAGATACGTTTGTTTAAGCTGGCCTTCTATCAGACTGCTAACCAGACAAAGTTTCAAGGTGATATTTCTTATTGCACTTTCTGGAAACATGACGACCGCCGTCGGTGTTTCAATTTCTAAGTAACGAGATTACGAAATTAAGTGCTAACGTCCACGTAGCAATCTTGTGCATTTTTTTTTTAATAAAAATGCTGATGCATGGTGAGATGGAAAACCAACTTGCACACAGAGAGGGTCACCTTCGAAATCGCCGAGCAATTTACTTTTTACACTGCAACAATCAGACCCGTTTATACCTACATTTCTCCACGTTTTTCCTCGTGTAATATTCCGTCGACGTTAACTTACTCGTATGCGTATATACATTAAAATTTCAGGTATTAGTACAAAACACGCTATATCATTTCATTTTTTTCAGCACTTCTTCCAATTTTTTTTCTCCCACATTTCTTAATTTATGCAAACATCAAACACTTTACTATCCAACTAATGCACACTATTTAATATGTAGATACAATTAAAATTATAAAATATTTTAAAGTTCTCCAACATATTTCGGATCACAGAGGATCCATCATCAGGGAGGCTGGTACAGTGCTTGACTAAAAATTACAAGAATGATTCTATCGTGTCCGTTGACATGGACAAGGTCGGTGTTATGGCAGAACATTCCGACCCGTTTTGCGTGTGTGTAGTTCACTGTATATGAAGGCCTTCTTATACAGTGAACTACACACACACACACACACACAACGGGTCAGAATATGCTGCCATAACACCGACCTTGTCCATGTCAACGGACACGATAGAATCATTCTTGTAATTTTTAGCCAAGCACTGTACAAGGCTCCATGATGATGGATCCTCTGTAATCCGAAACATTTTGGAGCACTTTTATTTATTTTATAATTTTAATTGTATCTATAAATTATATATTGTGCATTAGTTGGATAATAAAGTGTTTGTCATTGATGCACGGTGCAAACATGAAGATAACGCAAACATATTTTAAAAGAGACCACGTCATAATTAAACGGATAACAAAACATAACACAGAGGGAAGGAACATGGAGTATTCATTTAGAACGATGAATGAGTCAGTAAAATTAATAAGCAAACAGGAAACGTTTGACATACCAAGGTCCAACATCTGACTGCTTGCCGCAATGCAGCCCAAAAGTTAAAAATACATTTCTGCGGCCATTACTTTGTTTTAAATTTTGTGAGAGAAACATTTTTCACAAGATTTTTAGATGTATTTCCAGATAATTTCGTAATCCTGCTTTATGTGCTAGTAGTAGTGTCAGTGCTTCTTTCTCATCTTCCAATTCCAAATGGCCGTGTATACTTTACTGGTATATTGCACATTTCAGTTCAAATTGTATCCCAAATGGCTGGAATTTCTATAGAAGCCTTTTATTGGTGGCCTAAATACCTGTGACGTTTCTGACACGAACCACACAGACTCCGGATAGTGTAACGTTCGTCCGTAGGTCTCGGTAATCGCGGATTGCAAAATATTACGACTTTCATTGTTTCATGCCACAGTTCAGGTGGAATGATGACGTACGAGAACACGCAATCTCGCCAACTCTCGTGCCCAGTTATGATGCAAATTTTATACCTGCGCGTACAACGGCACATTAGCATAAGGTCTCAACGATCACTTCTAAGAAATGCTCGCTCGAATTCCAAAGCCATTTTCAAAACGAATGATGTAATTCTATGTTCTTACTTGCAAAGCACACAGCACAAAGTGTGAACCATGGCACGATTACCAGTCGTCGTAGCTCCGAATTTTCCTGGTATTCCTAAATCTTCTTGGGTGAATATCCGAACAGTACACAGAAGCAGGTTGCAATCACAGCCTTCTAAACCCTTGTACATCATTCACAGTCACCTTCTTTTTTTACACGCTACAAACATGTGCACACTGATACGTGGTTGTTAAATAACCAAAAAAAAAATAATTCTGTGACCCCTTCAATTCCCCTATAAAAGCATGTTATGTGCTTCTTCTATGGTATGATGTCGGGCAATGTTTCAGGTTCCTCGGACACTACAGCTTCCTGGTAAGACTGTCACTACGGTGAGAGCAGTCCGGCAGTCCACATAATCTACCAACGACGTAAGCTCGACCATACGGACTACGACTTTACGAAACTAAGACACAGTAACAGCAAGTCAACACATTCTAACAGGTGCACAATTGGTAATCTTCGGGACCTGAGCAAGCTCAAAGACCTGCTTTATAGAACCATGAAACTCCCAGTGACTGTAAAGCAAGCTCTTCTGCTTCTTTCGCAATTCGTAATTCACTTTGTAGGCACCGATGCATGTAGCCGAGAAGGAACCTACCCATGCTTAGGTTTGTGAGAGCATTGCATCAAAATGTTATCTCTACGCAGTAGCACCGATTACCTTGTGAAACTGTCTTTCTGACATTTTTCAGGTTCACTATGTGTATATTCAATAACGCTGTGATTTAGTAGTATCCCTCGCGGGCTATAGTGTATGAGTAAATCACTGGAAGGATTATCTGTGGAAAGGATAGGTGCATATGGAAACTGTCAAATTATCCCGCTTAAATTTCAACAGCCCTTAAAGTGGACAATATATATATTCATGAAACTTTTAATTTTAAGCTAAAAAGGATCATGTAGACACTTCATGAACTCAATAATACACGAGGAAAGGCAGACACAAAACTTTCGAAGTACCGTGCATCTCTTTCGAACTTTCTGTACTACCACTGTCAACAATATTAGTTTCACCAGGCAGGGGTGGCTCAAACGATAACGCTTCCAACCTCAATTCGTAAGTTCTCCAGTTCGAATCCCCCCACTAGACCCTGGCTGTCCTGAATGACAATTGAGTTAGACTCTCGTGGTCCCTCCAGACCGCTGTCACGAAAGCAGGTTGTCGCATTATGCCACGATCGATACCTTCTCTTCTTAATTTCTAGTTCATTACTCATTAGTCACGTTACCGTCGACGCTACAGTTCGTATACACCTGAATCACTGGCGGAGTACTTAAACAAACCATCGACAAGTAAGTAAAAAAAGTGCAATTGCTAGCTTCATGCTGCACCTCACATGTCATTTCGTACCTAATGATGACGGCGGTGAAGACGAACCCTGCAGACAAGTGAAAAGGACAGTTAGTTATGAGAGGATTTAGGATTTCCTGGAACTCACGAATTCACAAATCACGTTTCATAATCGTCGTGAATAAGCGATGACGTGCTTTTCGTACGCAGCGCATAATAAAGCCAATGCAGAGAAGTGTAATATTGCACTCTAATGCTTTCCATTCTTAACAACACTAGAAGTACTCTTGCATAATTTCGAACATGTCACCCCCTTCCCCCCTCCCAAACACACACACATAATGATATAGAATTTTGTATGAATTTCAAAGAATAAACACTACAGACACACTACGGGGGACTGCGGTAGCATACAAATCGAAAGGTCGCTGGCTCGATTCCAGATGGTATCATTGGAATTTTTCATTAACATAATCCTTTCGATCGCACTATGGCCCTGGGGTCGACTCAGCCTCTAACAGAAATCAGTACCAGGAGTATTTCCAGGGGGTAAAACCGGCCGGTGCGTAAGGCTGACAACCTTACCACCAACCTGGGCCATTGTCACGTAATCTGGGAACCTTATTTTTCCTGAAACCCTCCGGGCACCTCGGGCCTGTAATAGGACTGATTTTTACAGACACACTATGTGTATTTATATAACAAGCATACAATATTTCACTCCCTTCGTGTTATGTAAAGATGTGTCAACATTCATAAATTAACTATATTTCAGAGAAATTGTAAGTTACATTTGGTGTATGGGTTTACATATGGCGGACGTAGATAAAAATTAATTGCTCCAAACAAATTTTAGTACAAGCATGGACATCGTGTTTTCATGTGAAGTGTATTTAGGTAGTGGAAATATTAGTTGTAAGGCCGTACAGTCTTATCGGTGTGTACAGCAATATTAAGAGGAAAATGTATCCATCTTCAAGTTCGACCATGAACATGGAAGCCAACAATGCCAAATTTAATCAAAATACATTGGAGTCTCTGAGATAAAACATCTAAACTGATTAAATTATGGGTGTTTAGAGCACTACCACGAGAGAATAACAAGACTCTCAAAACCAACAACGTGTTTTACTTTGATGTCAGCTCGATACATGCCTAACACAATAGCAGGAAGATGTGGAGTCGAGGCTATTAGATACTCTGATACGATGACAACACGACATCCGCAATATGCGATTACTGTATTCACAACATGCAAAGAACACGTGAAATGTGTATTAACGCGCGTAAAAACTTTCCATAAGAGTGTGAATTCGCAATCACTCAAAAAAGTGTTTTCTTTAACACGTGGATTCAAAACACGCATTACGTAATGGAAACAAAATGGCCTCTTCACATAGCCATAGACTGGTGTTAGCACAGCTACATAACCTTTAAACACTAAAAGCACTGTGTTTATGTCCTTCGATTCCTACGCATGCCAAAACAAAGACTGTCATAAGAGCAGTTTCGTTCGGTTCTTCTGCACCTCGCAAAACCAATTTGGCGTTTAAAACTAAATTTCTTAAGGGGCGTTTATATTAAAAGGAAGGAATACATGGTGAATTAAAACATTTTAAGCCTTCAAGTAAGTAAATATATGTACCACGTGATTTAACAGAAATAAACTCTGGATTTATTCACACAGTATACTTATTTGTTTCATGTAACTGTCACAACAATTATCAATTGTTTCCCTCTACGGTATTCACCGAATGTGTAATGGACAAACACTTTGTATTCTCTGCGGTACGCAGTGCATCTTAACAGGCTGTATAATTTACATAAACGTTGTATTCTAAGGATTGTTGACTGACTCACTTCAATCTAAAGAGCTATGTCCACAATGGTAGAGATTACCCCTGGCCAGTATTTTGGTATTTCTAGCACACGTTCAACTGCCTGGGCTACATAAAGAAATATGCTGATAGTGGGGCTCGAACCAACATAGTTTCTTTTCCGAAGGCTACTGCTAACACGCGTTGAACTGCCTGGGCTACGCCTGCTGACAGTACGAACGGAACGGTCCGGTCGCCTCATCCATCCCTACCAGCACAGCTAGCTAGCCTCACGCCTGCGAAAGTTAATAACGTTTAATTAATGTTTTAATTTCAAATTAAGCAAATGTATTGTTGTCTTCGGCTAATATATACGCGGTGTGATTGATTGTAATGAATGGAAGACAGAGAAACGCCACGAATGCGCAAATATGGGGAACGTAAAAGACCCGAATTATGATGGCAACTGTACCGCACGTCACTTGCGGTTCGGGACTTAAAAAATTTCAGGCCGATGGATTTTTTTTCGGCTGAGTGTACAAAGAAACCTATTAACAGATATAAGGACCAAAGAGAGAAATATCTCATATACAACTAGCAGATCTTAATTAAATTCACAGTTCAGATTGTTTACGTTTCAAAAAGTGACTGCATCAAGCTTAAGAACTGGTAACTAGACAAACAGATTCTTATTAACATGAATATTTATTTATGCTAATTTGCCCTAATGTATTCGTTGCAAGGCTCTGCCCACATATTTAAGTCTGATGTCACGTCATAGAGGATTAGGATCGAGCAAGCATTCAGTTGACAAAATTGACCATTCATCATATGCTACACGCAGTCCTATTTATCAAAAGTACAGGGTAAAAGTAAAACTGTCCTGTATCTGAGACCCAAGCCATGAGGGCTTCAGTGCGTTTCGAGGCAAAGAATTCTTAACCTCGGAACTATATGGATTTAAACAGTATGACCCCTCGAAAGAGGGAGCCTCATCATCAATTTGTAAACGGCCGGTCTGTGATGTTTCAGGTTTACACAACAATAATTATGAAGATTAGGTTAGCCTTCTGAGATTGACGTCCTGAACTTTGATAAAGAGCTCCTGCAGAACTTTGGTACCTGTCTACCAACGGCACGGCACCACATCCGAGAAAACCGTAACCCTGAAAGGCGAAGCTGGCTCCGAAACCGGCTAGGATTTTGTACAGAGATAAATTCCTGCACCTGCTGTGAATCGAGGCCCGGTCGTAAAGCTCACAGTCAGTTACTGACTCAGCTGTTTAAAGAATTCGTCAAGGATGCTTCAAAACAAGTGATATACTATTCCTATAGTAAAGCCAACAAGAAGCACCAGTGTATCAAATTTATTTATTTTAGAATGACACTCTTACATGTTTCGGACGGCCTTTCCTGTCCATCATCAGCAGTACAAGACTGTACGTACAGCAACAGGCATCTGTCAAACAGATACAGCTGTCTGCTTGCTAGTGGTGTCATTCTAAAATAAATTTGATAAACTGGTGCATCTATTTGGTTTTACTATAGGAATAATATTACGATGCACGGCCCTATGAACGTCAAAGAACGTCAAATGATACACTGTTTGAAACATATAAGACTGCATGACTAATTTCTATCAAAGGTAGACGCACATACACCTGTATTTTGACGGAAATAAATAGAGTCATTAGGAAAAATATCTCTGGCAATAAACGAAACCTTCTGGTGAAGAGCAAGGCTGCATCTCTCTGGTACCGTTAATGCATGCAATTTACAAAACCGTAGGTGGGTGATGCAGGTGCTCTTGGGGTGGGAGGGACACAACACAAAATTAATACCAGACATTTAAAAACAGGCTCCAACAAAATATGTATGATATATTCAGACATGTAGCAATGTGCAGCCGACATCAGAGCTGCTTATTGCCTGGATGGACAATGATAAATTTACATTCTAGACTTGAAGAATGTACTTATGTGTCACAGGCTATTGCAAGTTTTATGGGATCCAATAATATAACGTCGTGGAAAAGACACATGCAAAAATGTTTTAATAACCACCAGGAAGAAGCCAGTGTAACATGCATACTGTACATGCTGCACTAGTATGTATAATATATACCGTCAGTACACAACAACATCATTATATTTATCTCAGTAATTAACCAACTTGATGCGCAAAATTGTTGTTTTACAATAAGTTTATTTCATGCCTCTACATGTTTCGAGCACATGTGCTTGAAACATGTAGAGGCACGAAATAAACTTATTGTAAAACAAAAATGTTGTACATCAAGTTGGTTAATTACTGAGATAAATATACTGAGATGCACGGTCAGCAAAACGTCAGAACACCAATATAGTAATATAATGTATGCAATAGGTTTCACTATGGTCATTATGAAACCTATTGCATATATTATATTACTATATTTATGTTGTTATGTACTGACGGTATATAATATATTACACAATTGTTATTGAACAACGGGATGGCTTATGTCAAAAAAAATGCTCTAGGTTGCCTGGGCTCGTCGCATTGCAGGACACCTGTTTTTTATAGGTGCAATAATTCGAATGAATAACCCCTGGTAAGGAGTACCGAAGAGTGCGTATTAAAGCCTCACACGCAAGCCCACCTCAAACCGACAACCTCAGAATATGTGCGACAGACAGCAAGTAACGCCGAAATTATGGCTAATCATCTTCCAAACTATGCGAAATCACACTCCAGAAAACTGTAGCCTGTTGATCTAAGAGCAGTTCCAACATCACCTCGTTCTCAAACGTCTAACCAACCACTTTCCAACAGACCTTTCCATCAAAACGGTGTATACTCGTACGTCTTTGTATCCTTTACGGAGAATTCATCATTCTGAACTTCCTTCCACTGATCAGCTTTCAAAATACCATTAATCTGAAGAAAACTGTTTAATGTTCGGGAACGTGCAGTCACAAAATAATTTTTTTTAAAATTTTCATTTATACTCATAAATCGGGTTCAGTTTGTAACAAACACATAACGTGATATCATGGGAGAAATCAATAAACGCACTAGGTACTTAAGTGCATGTAGTCTTAGTCAGGCACTTAAAAGTTTGATCAAAGACCTTTACTAGCTTTACTGTACAATCTACAGGAAATCTAAGAGACAAATGGTGACGTCAATACTTTACCGCGCCTTTCGTTGTCGAATTAAGTAAAAAGCAGACAACCAGATGTGGACTGTTTTCAGGCACAATATTAAAAGTGCCTAAAGAAATTGAGTAAACCCAGTAAACTGCAGTACAACCGGCTATTGAGTAATCCTACATTGGTTTCCTCAGGTTTCCCAAATTCAATTATACCATGATCACTTTCTCCCACATTATGTACAATTGGTTATTCGCTGACCATTCTATTATTCTGCACCATATACCATGTAAACCCCGGTAGCACAGTGGTTAAGATGTTGTGCTACAAATCGGAAGTTCGCTGGTTCGATCCCAGCTGGTGTCAGTGGATTTTTCTTTGACACAAAATCCGTCCGATCGCACTATGGCCCTGGGGTCGACTCAGCCTCTAACAGAAATGAGTACCAGGAGTATTTCCTGGGGGTGAAGGCGGCCAATGCGTAAGGCTGACGAAATCTGGGAACCTGAACTTCCTGGAACCCTCTGGGCCCCTCCGGGTCTGTAACGGGACTGCATTACCTTTTATGAGTATATACCACGTAAACTGATACACTGAAAGAGTCGTTAAACACAACAGGAATAAAAGTAAAACTTACTCATTTGTTACAGGCCTGAGAGTCCCCAAGTTCAACAATTTATCTCACAAACGTATTTAAAAATATGCAGTTTAAAAACCTAATATTACATGGCAAATTTATATTAGGTGGAGGCAATGCCACCTTCACTAACCGGTTGTCCTACTCCTATACAGTCGTTGTCAGATAACCTTGTCTACGAAAGCTGAGTTTGGTTTGGCCGAAGGTGAACTATGATTGAGTTATGTTTTCGGAACATAAAGTAAACCCTGTCAATCACAACCTCTCTCTTTGACAGTCTGCAGCATTTTAGGGGAGTAATTCAATGCACAGCACGCTCTGGCTGTCTCTGTCCCTAAGAATTACTAAGCTGGTAACATCGTGATCAAGGCCAATGGTTATGTAGCGAAAAACGGAACTGCTCGTGCAACAGAACACGTCTCTCCGCGACTGCACCATGTTTGCTACCTACATCATTCAGCGACCCCAAAAGTCTGACAACCAAAGGCTGTTGTCTACACAAACAGGAAGAACTTGAGTCTATTCTTGGCTCCTGTGCACAGGATAGATTACATGCCGTGGATGACAAAGAAAATAGCAGCCATGCATAGCTTTAGTTACTCATTCCTTGCGTGAATGCAAAACCAGAAAAATAGCGTCTACCCAAATTATTTCCTGCTAGCGCGAGAAAAGCAGATGAAGCAGTTACAAATAACAGAGTCACCTCTGGCCTTGGTTAATTCACCTTGACAAGGACACGTAAGCGGAGTTCAAACACGTAAAATAAAACTGGAGAAATAAAAGAACCGATGGTAATATAAATGTAAAATATAGTCTAACACGACTTTCAGTTAGGCAATTATTAAAATGTATTTTCAATCACATCTCTCAGCTACACGTTTCGGCTCGTCTGTATGGAGTCATCTTCAGGCTGAAAATTTAAAAAAAAACGTAATATGTACTATTGACGTTCCTATGTCTCACCTGAAAAATAGAACCCACAAACTTCTAAGAGTGTTAACTAAAATGGAGTATATGTACTTGTCTAACACAACTTTATTTGTTGGGAGGTGAGGTGGGCACGATATCTCGTGCCCACCTCACCTCCCACCTCCCCAATATATACAGCACATAATAAATCCAGTATAACTGCTTACTAAGTATTCATGTACAACCGGAAGATGGCCATTGTCAAGCACCGAAACATGTAGTTGTGCCTTACGTAGTATATTATTTACAAGCCTCTACCAACAAATAAGTTTGTGTTAGACAAGTACACACAGTCCATCTTAGTTAATCTAGTAACACAACCGGGATGACAAACCTCATGATCCTAACAGTGTATTGGTGAATGTTTTAAATATACATCACCGTTTAGCAAACTCTTTTCACTTTTTTTTAAATTTTCTCCTATCTGGTAAACTGAAAATCTTACACCACCAATATATTCACTTTTGGCGCTTACAGTAGGCTGCAAATGAAGATGGCCAGCAGTTATGAATAAGCAAGGCTAAATCAGCAGTAATTCATCGTATCTGAATCTGGAAAGTATATTTTTCTGCGTGCTTTCTTGTACTTGTAAACTGTCATTCCCTGTTGAATAGTAACAAAAGACTATACTACTGTGTGTGCTGTATCTGTTGGTTTAGTAAAATAAAATAAGCTGGGAAGTATCTCTTTCGAATATTGGCCACAACACCAATTTTCCTGACTCACGCACTCACGTTTCCTCCTTTTGTCAAACACATGTCTAACCGCTATACCTCCTTTCAAACCTCTGTAATATCTCACCACACTACCTAATTATTTGTCACTGACAGTACAATGTTAGTTAAAATCTTCCGGCAACTTCATCGGTACTAGTTTCAAGCTGCCTATTTTGAAACAATGACGAACTAAAAATCCACTCACACGGATTCTGCAAATTTGTAAACCAAGAGACAGAAATCAGTACCGTAAATTTTAATCGGTACAATATTTTAAATCAAATCATAAATTCGGTAGTCTGAATTACATTAGGCCTAAAATCGACCTTAAATGTAGAGTGTTAAGGTGTAGTTTTTTCTAGATGACATACCCCCGTTGTATTATTCAGTCACAGATATACTTTGTACTACAAACAGTCATAAACAGCATACAAAGTAGGAAAAACAGCCTTACTTGTTTCGGATTACTAAGCCATCATCAGGTCCTTATTACGAACATTAAAGAGAGGCTTAATACTGCGACAGGTGCGACATCTCCAAATGCACGGAAAATAATACATTATAAATGTGCCTAAAATGTTTTAAAAAATGTATTTCAATAAAGATTCCTAAACATATAAGGTGATAGTGGGAATACATAAAAATATTACTGGTAAAAAGGATCGTATCGAAGTGCGTGGATGAGCAAACAGCAGAGTCTGCTTCGTTTACTGTTTAAATAAATAAGGCGCTTTCACTTTTGTGACTCAGTCTGATGTAGAATTTATGAAGGTTTTCTCTTATTTTTTTTTATTTTGGTTGGGAATTTGTAAATTAAAAAAACATACGACGTAAAAAAGTCTTAATTAAAGGGTTGTTATAACCGACAGTGTAAGGAAGTAAAATGTATTTAATTATTTGGACAGTTGAAAATATGTCACTTATTACTAGTGTGCTCCTCGAATTTGTTTGGGTATTGTAACGTTACGTTATGTCCGTTGTGTGTCGTAGCGTTTATACCTGCCTACTGATGTAAGTGAAAGGTGGGTATTGAGATGTAGACGTATTAGTCAAATGACCTTCTCCAATTAACACGGCTCTAAATGTTTCACTGGGGGGGGGGGTTAATAACGTATTTATCCTTGACCTAATTTCCTGTAGCTGATTCTTTGTAAATATAAACTTTCCCTCCTGTTTTTTTACTTTTGTTGACTGTGCATCTCAGTATATTTATCTCGGTATTTAACCAACTTGATGTACAAAATTTGTTTCACAATAAGTTTTATTTCATGCCTCTACATGTTTTGAGCACATGTGCTCGAAACATGTAGAGGCATGAAATAAAACTTATTGTGAAACAAATTTTGTGCATCGAGTTGGTTAAATAATGAGATAATTTCTCTCCTGTATCCAAAAGTTTTCCCTTTTGGTAAGAATAAGATTTCCATAATGTTATTAATATTTCCAAATGAGTGGCCGTTTTGTAGCAAATGTTCAGACAACTTAGAGTTGTTGTTGTTGTTATTCTTAAAAGAAAGAAGATGTCCTTCAAATATTTTGTCAAATTTCTTCCTGCGTGCCCTGTATATTTTTTCTTACAATCACAATTTATTGGTGTGTACCAATTGGTACACACCAATTTTACGAAATTTGTCTTCATTATTATTTGGAAATTTATATTTTACATGCTGTTGAACGGAACTGTTAGTTCTATGTGATATTCGCAAGTTGGTATGTTTGAGTTCTATAATATATTTCCTTCCGATTGTGTTTTCGGTTTGTAATCATTTTCGTACATAAAGATAATGATATTGCCCTTATCTGCTCTGGTAATTTTTGCGTTATTGTTCTTAAGTTTACTTTTAATTGTTTGTTCTTAGTTTCATTTCCATGAAGGTATTGCAGTTTACATGTCGTAAGTGGCGTTGGTATAAAAACTCATGTTTTTGGTCACTTGTCATCGTATTTATTCTCGGTCAGCTATAGGAACAGAAAATTTATGTTTCTGCTACTAAGGCTAAAGTTCTTATCCAATTTTGTGGTTTTTAATTAAGAATAGATCAATTTACTTCGTTCAGGATGGGGTCCAATATGGAATATTTCGAATGTGATAATAAACGTATGGGTTCTGTACAGAGTGGGATATATCAAGGCCAACTAAGCTTCCCAATCAGGACTCTGATCCATAAAGTTCCATTACTTATTCCCTAAATTCACGCACTCTAACTTTGAAATTTACAGGGTTACAAATGGTAAAGCTAAATCAATGCATTTACGATTATCTGTATCAAAACACAGCAACATTCTACAGCACACTTTCTCTCAAATTACGCACAAAAGCCGAAGAACAAAAGCTCAAAAATATGGGGAAAAAACAAGTAATGAAAATTTACTTCTCCCAGAGCCATTCGTACTGCAGATTTAGAAAATGCTATAACGTTCTGCACAAAAAAGATGAAACACAAAACGTCCTTTTACTCCTACACAAGGAAAAGAAAGTAATTTGTAATATAAACTGTCGGTTAAACCATAACTTTATTCCCTCAGTAACTTGATACATCTCTTTAACTGTATCTCATTTTTCAAGCTCTCAACTTCGTACCCTTTCTGTCTTCTTATCCCTCTGTTTCCGTCTAATATTATCCTCCTCGCTGTCTTCTCTCTTTTTGTATCCTTTTCTTTTTCTTTCCATCTAGTCTCTCATTCTTTTTGGTTCACTTCAGGCTTTTCCATTACCCCCCTACGTTCTACGGTTCCACTCTAACCCCGCCCCGAGGTTTCTTGACTCTTCTTCTTGCAAACCTAACGATTTCTGAGGCCCCTTAACCTCCTTGTATGAAAAAAAAAGTAAAATAAGAGATTCCACCACATTTTTAGAGCTATTACAATGCGTCACGACTTTTTCTGACTAATTCCAGCAGTTAGCTGGTATATGGTGGCCTGAAGAGGCTTTTTGGATAAGTTGCAGCGAGAACTTCGGGGCACCATCACCGTCCTATGGATCCTCCTCATCTGCGTATAACTTCAGATACTTCCACTGCGGCACATTTTATCCACTTTGTAAAGTCACATGCTATGCGCAGTAAATTATATTATGATAAATGATGGCCAGTCTGCCGTAAAAAGGGAGTGAAAAATATCTGTAAAGTTTCAGAATTGCAAAGTACTATGAAAACTTAATCTTCATTTAAGTTAGTCTACATACACGTACAGTAAGCCAATTCATTCAGATCCTGAATAGCTTATTAAGATTACGGTAGACAGACACGTCACCTCACTTTTAATTAACTTACGTATATATAGCATTGAGAGGAAACAGGAAAGGATGGAGTCCGTTACAAAATGTGTCATGAAACCACAGGTGCAATGGGAGACACCACAAAAATATCACAAAAAGTAATGCACAGCATGAGCTATAATCAAAAAAACTGCCGAAACAGAAATGGCATATAATATTACCGAGACGACATCATTGATATCTGTGTGTGCAGTAGTTACATGTTGAAATATCATCATGTTGCTTCAAACCTCTCCGATCCAAATGTGGATCGCAGCACGCCTTCTTAAACACCTCAATGGTGCGTTCTTTCCTTACAGTAAGATAATTATATAAACTACAAACAAAATTATAGATTTACGTATTTCACTTTTTAAATAGTTTATTCTCTGGCAACAAAGCGCATGTCCAGTACTGGTTATACTTAAGGACACCATCAGACACGACGGTAAGCCAGTTCAGTTATTATACACATTCTCATTTCTTCAGTCGACATGAAAGTGTTGGGTTGGAATGCCTCCAGAAATCTGAATTTCTGTTGCACTATATCCCGAACCCTAGGAGCCGAGATAGTGTAGGTGGTTTAGTGATAAGGCTACAAGCTCATGGCAAAGTAAAAGCTGTTCGATTCCCGGCAGTGGCTAGAGACTTTTCTTGTAAATATCCAGACTGGTTCTCTGGCCTACCCAGCCTCCACTCTCGGGAAAAAGCCCACGGCGTGGGCTTTTTCCCAAGAGGTGAAGAGGAAACGGAGGTTATCCATTCACCCCCTTCTAGTGCCGAGGTTAACTACGAAAGGACCTGTACCTCATTCCGCCATACACTGTCATGACGTGCGCAGTGGCAACATACCTACATCTTGAGAGTGAACTCTGGCGAAACTACAACCACGTTGTATTTCGGCAGTATCATTAACTGATTACACGCTCGATCGAACACTCATTGGTAGATACTATCAGTTATGGGCTCACATCTGCCATTCCTATTTTAATTCTAGTGGAGCAGATAGAAACATAGCGTACTGTAGAGTGAGAAGTCAATATTCAGCCCAAAGGCACAGTCGCCTGCAAAGTTAATAATTCCAGACAGCTGGAATACAACGCGCCATTAGCTACCATCATCAGACGGGCAAGAGTCTAGAATGTTGTGCCTACAAATCAGATTAGTACTGGTGTGAGAGAAATTCTGAAAATCATCACAGAACATGCAATTCTCAATGAGCACAAGGCAGGGTGAAACCTAGAGTCGATGTGGACGCTTTATAGAAGATACACAATCCTTGTTCACTAACAACACCACCTAATTTGTCTTCAGTTATATCCACCATTTAATTTATCGTTCCTCACTCTATCACCCCACATTTGCGTTTAAGCTTAGGTAAATATGTATCTGTATCTTTAAGATAAGTTTTATCACCGCAACTTTGTGTTTTCGTGAGCAATAAATCCTGATTTATTACTGCCCGCTTCTTACATAGTAGTTCGTTCCTCCTACTTCTTGTTCCATTGCACTATAATAAAGTATACTGTGCATCCGCCTCAGTACACTAAGTAGTTCATTTCGAAAAAAAAAATCGTATTACAATTCATGGGCTCCACATTTTATTTCCGAAGTAAAATATGTTAATGTTAATATTCTCATAGAAATGCCTGTGTTATAACATTTGACTGAAATTCACTACGCAATGAGGATAATGGTTGAAGAATAAAAGACCAACTTGATATCACTAGCTATTTTATTTCACTTCTTATGTGCTCAACATGTTTCGGACATTAATATATCCATCATCAGGAGCTTACGACTTTGCTGTTGAATTACAACATCGGTTGTTTTTTCCGTGTTGCAGGCTTCAGCCAGCAAAACGGAGACTACTCAAACCCAGCCGCACCAAATCTCCAACACACAACTAAAGGAGAACAAAACAACCAATGTGGTAATTCAACAACACAGTCGCAAGCTCCAGATGATGGATATATTAATGTCCGAAACATGTTGAGCATATAAGAAGTGAAATAAAATAGCTAGTGACATCAAGTTGGTCTTTTATTCTTCAACTATTACAATGACGCACGGTCCAATAAACATAAGAGCATAATGGGTTTACTGCACGGATAAATGTCAGCAGCAAATTCATTTAAAAATTGCACCTGTTACCCTACTGGCACACCTCGTAGAAATCCGCCGTACATAAATGCGACATATGATCGTACGACAACCACTTTATACTTTTTGTATAAAGAAGGAACAAAAACGGTCTTCTTATTGTTTCGTTTTTAGGTGCGTTCGCAAAATTGCGAACAGCGACTATTAGCTTCGTAATGTCTGTCCGTCTGTCTGCCCTTCCGTCCGCATGAAACAGCTTGGCTTCCACTGGACGAATTTTCAGGAAAAGTTGACATTTGGGTATTTTTCGAAAATATGTCCAGAAAATTCAAGTTTAATTAAAATATAACTAGAATAACTGATACTGAACATGAAGACCGATATACATTGACGATCACACCTCGCTCATTTCTTCTGGGGATGAGAAATATTTCACACAAAAGTTGCAGAGAAAATAAAAAACACACATTTTATGTTCAATAACTTTTCTTTTTCCGAAAATCGTGCCGTTTATGAGATGACGTGGAAAAATATTGTGGAGTCGCACAGCCCACAAACGAAAATTAACACAGAGCTTCGCACTGCATGCTGGATACGTAAGGCTACACAAACACACACTCACAATACGTAACACTTATTGCTTTTCCACTGCAACAATGGTTGCTCGAACGGGCCTCACCGTAGCGTTATATGTACATTGCCTGTATTATTAATATCAGAATGACGTGTTCAGCGTTCGGCGTTAATGTTTAGATCTGGCCGCTCATCGCAAATAGATTCGCATTATAATATTCCGCGGTGCCATTTACGGATCGTGTACTGTACAAGGACGACCAAGTTAATTTTGGTTCTCTTCACGCTCATCTTCGCTACGTCATAACGCCCCAATGCGCCAGGAAACGGAAATGGGTTGATGTGTTACCCCAGTCCTACCAACAGTACTACAATAGAATGGTATATCTATAGGCCTACAGGTATTCTCCATCCTACAAACGGCGCAAATTTGTGTCTTAATGACCGCTACTGGAACTGCCTGTAAGGGCCTGTCCTAGTTCGCGTATTTTCCCAAACAAATTGAAGTGGACTTAAGAGCAAAATTTACATATTCTCCTAGTTTTGTCTCCAGAAAGGAATAATTATGTATTTGCTGCTTTCCATAATCATTCACTACGCCATCCTGGGTCTTCCACAAGCAACTATATTGCACTACGCGTGTCTGCAATGTCGGTACATATGTACACCTTCTCCGTGTCCGAACACAGCCTCTAGTTCCGAATTTCCCTAAGCGTGATCTAAGGATTTTTCAGCGCCCTACGCCAATTTTTGGAACAGAAGAAAATAAAATGATTTTTTCCATGGTTTCCTTTCAAACAGAAATACTTTGGCGTCTACCACTTTCTAAAGATGTGCTTTCGTTTTCAGAACAGTGCGATGGACTGACAGATACATGTATGGGCGCTTGTCCATTACATTTTATATTATAAGGATACTTACACATGCATTCCAAATAAAAGTAAACATAGAAATCAAGTTTGCCTTCAAAGGTATTCTAACAACCGAGTAGGCACGTGTTATTCGCGAGGGACCCAGTTCTCACGTCAGCCGGAACACCGCTATTCTGACAGACGTTCCTTCCGGTGTTCATCGCTACTTCCAGACAAATTCCAGTACAATACCTTTACAATTCACCATTCACCAGCTATTTTCACATCGAAAGCCTACAGTCTGAGTCGCTGGCGATGTCGTAAGAAAATTCACAAAAATTACGTCCCTGACTCTCCGTCCATATCCTACCAATGAACGGCAAACCGTGTGATGTTTATTGGACCGTGCATCATTGTGATAACTGAAGAATAAATAAGCAACTAGATGCCACTTGTTATTTTATTGTACTTCTTATAGGCTCAACATGTTTCGGACATTACTATGCCCATCATCGGGAGCTCGCGACTATGATGTTGATTACCACATTGGTCGTTTCGTTCTTGGTTTGCTGTATGTTGGAGGTTAGGTGCGGGTAGGCTGGAGTAGTGTCCGGGCTGCAGGCTCAAGTAATTGTGCTTGAGCCTGCAACCCGGAAACCACTCCAGCCTAACCGCATCTTACCTCCAACATACAGCAAACCAAGAACGAAACGACCAATGTGGTAATCAACATCATAGACGCGAGCTCCTGATGATGGGCATAGTAATGTCCGAAACATGTTGAATCTATAATAAGTACAATAAAATAACAAGTGGCATCTAGTTGGTTTTTTATTCTTCAGTTATCGGCAAACCGTGTATTTACACAAATTCTTATTTAAAAAATAGTAACGCTTAATATCAAATACACAAAACACAATTTCCGTATTTTCACTATTTCACTGCTCTTTCACGAGCCTGTCCACAAATTCGCCGACAAAGTTACGACATCATTAGCTTCGTACTTTAATTATACATAGTCCAATAATTTCACTTAGTCACTTTTAACTTATTATGTGCTTCACAGTAATCAATGCACGAATTAGTCGCACTGTGTCGCATCCCGTGGGTACTTAATACGCAGCGCCGGTAATAACATTCGATTCCCAGGAGAAGATACATCAAATATAGCTGAGGATGGATGTTTGTGCCACGACAGTTGGTCTGCTATTGGAACCAATGGAAACTCTTGATGTGCGTTACTTACATCACTATGGCACTTCAGAGTTTTCATAATTTCCAGTACAAGTTATAGTAAAGCGATAATAGTCTTTCAAGGCGACGTCTGAGAACGCTGTCGTCACGGTTACTATATGGGCCATGGGAAGATGTTCTATGGCGGATAGGCACGACAGGGCTTCGGCCTTCTCACTCTGTGCTTAACGTTGTATTCGCCTCCGGGCCCTTGACGCCTATAAAAAAACCAGTCCACAGCGTTTTGTTGATTGCGAAGTGGGTACCACTTTCACAATTCGCGTGACAGAACAACTTTACTGGAGGGGGACGTAGGGAAATATCCTGAGGGAGATGAGAGGTGGTCAATCTGTGATACTTCTTTTTGCACCCACTGTAAATACAACTGTATGACACAGGACAGAATGATTCATAATAGTGCATACCGTTCTGGTAGCTAAAACGTATTCTAGCAATTTTTACGAAACGGTTTGTAGTAACTTTTTAAATTTCACATTTCTGTCGCACGATATACTTACCGCGTAAAGAATCTTAATGCACACGGCCATCGAACGTGAATAAGGCCAACAATTTTAACACAAGCGTCGTCCTTTCCTAAACATATTTGAGGATGAAAACTCCCTGTAATATGCATCATGTACTTCTAAGATCTTCTGTTATCTGTTCGATATTGGAAAAACCATCGGTGCTATTCTAAGTGCCTGTATTATTTTTCCGGATGACTGTTTACGGTAAATAGAAAACATATCTTTATATTTCTTAGAATTTTGTCCCTTTCATTCAAAGGCATGTCCACGTGTACATTATACTGTTCAAAGGCATGTCCACGTGTACATTATACTGTTCAAAGGTAAATCATACCCGTTACAGGCCTGGAGTGGCCCAAAGGGTTCCAGGAAGTTAAGGTTCCCAGATTTTATGACAACGGCACAGGATGGTGGTAAGGTTGTCAGCCTTACGCACCGGCCGC
>Ga0123354_10004285_pt1 | contig 20160 bp, 20 predicted proteins | sample TergutLab28metaG_2_FD_97872 | JGI IMG/M metagenome (GOLD analysis project Ga0123354, IMG submission 97872) | Labiotermes labralis P4 segment gut microbial communities from Petit-Saut dam, French Guiana - Lab288 P4 | ecosystem: Host-associated > Arthropoda: Insects > Digestive system > Gut ...
CTTACTTACTCCATGGTGCAGAGTCCTTCTTGAGAAGCTAACTGGTTTGCAGCTAGTCAAGAAATTCCCCGCATTTCATGGAACCTGAAGGTTCATTACTGCACTCACAAGTGTCCGCCACCTATCTCTATCCTGGGCCTGCCCAATTCAGTCCATATACCCACATCCCACCTCCCGGAGATCATTCCTAATATTATCCACCCATCTACGCCTAGGTCTCCCCAGTGGTCTCTTTCCCTCCGGTTTACCCACCAAGACCCTACACACTCCCCTCTCCTCACCCATACGCGCCACATGCCCAGCCCATCTCAGTCTTCTCGATTTTATCACCCGCACAATATTGGGTGAGGAGTACAAATCATTTAGCTCCTCGTTATGCAATCTCCTCCATTCCCCCTTTACCTCATCCCTCCTAGGTCCAAAAATTCTCCTCAACACCATGTTCTCAAACACCCCCAGTTTCCTTTTCCCCCGCAATGTCCGCAACCAAGCTTCACACCCATACAAAACAACAGGCAAAATTAAGCAGCAAACTTACAGAACAAAATGTGTTCACTGAGACCAGCAGACATGTGGCCATTTTTAAAATCAAAGGGTAATCACTGTGCATTCAATGGGACCAGCAAACATGTGGTAATCTTCAACTTGAAGGAAAATCATGTATGTTTAACAGGACCTGTAGGCACATGAAATCTTATCAGGTGATCAGTGGTCCAAGTAAGGGAGTTGGTAGACAACATTTCAGACAATTTCTCTGTTTCCATCATTAGAGGGTTGATATGATGGGACTTCAGACTTTATTTATTAAAAGGTACTCCCTGTTCCCACCATCCAGTCAAAGCAAGGGCCACATTAGCAGGCACAGGCAAGTCAGTCATCACAGTCTCCATGACCTGACTTTGACCCTCAAAGACAATTGCTGCCATTTGTCCACCATTCCAGTGTCTTTTGATGCACCTACCTTGCTTAAGCACGTTGACAGTCAGGTACCATACATGACACAGAATGAACCCCTCCATACCTCTGTTGAAAGAGCAAGTGTTGAAGTTCTAAGATAATGCTGCTGAGGAATCAGGCTCCTGTGATATGATTGGTGTGTCACATAAGTGGTTCTTGATGCTCTGAAGGAACACTGTGCCTTCACCTTCAGGGGTCATGCAGTACAAAAGGAATCTTCATTCTTCAGTCAAGATTGCGCCATTATCATTCAAAACATCAGGAAATACCCAGTATCACAGTGTCACATCCCAGAAAACCCAAACCTTCTCCCAAAGTTGTCGGACTGTATACATTACCTCAAAGGCATCTTTCACTATGTCATTCATATAGCATATTGTGCTGACAACAGCAGTGACTGACCAAACTAGACAAATGTAATGTTGGTGTCCAAATGCAATAGCGATAATCAGAGAACTTTAAAAAAACAATGACATTTACTTGCAACCCAGACATCTGGGCTGGAGAAGGCTGATTATTTGCAGCTCCTGCACCACCTGCACCCTGCTGTCCCAAAGAAACCTGCTGCTGCATTTGCTGTGATGCCGATGTCACTACATTCTGGGTGATCTGGCCACCCCCCATGGCCATTGGGTTAGTCTGAGACATCATGATTCCCCCTTGTGGCCCTTGTTGAGGGTTAGCCTGCTGTTGGCCTGGTTGTGGCCCGCCTCCTGGAGCCACCATAGATGCAGACAGTTGTTGCTGCTGTTGTTGCTGCTGCTGCTGCTGCTGCTGCTGTTGTTGCTGCTGTTGCTGCTGCTGCTGCTGTTGTGGAGTCATGCTTACCCCAGCTGATGGTGCTGGAAGGGCTCCAGCATTGGCCTTAACAAATGCATTGGTTGATCAGTTTTAAAGTGTTCATGGTGATAAAGTTCAGAGTGTGACCTTCTGTGATATGGGCCTGAGCAATTGGAAAGTGGTTACACACACTTCAAAGGAATCGGCACATTACACCCTGAAAATGAAGGCTGCAGGTTCCTCTGCAATAGTGAAAAAACTAGTGTCATAACCCAAACAGACACAATATACACAATTTTTCAACTGTTCACACATACGGTATATACCATGGAACATTTTAAGCCATGCTGATATTTGTTCATACTATGAAAAAGCTATCACACAAATCATATAAGTATGAAAAATTTGTTTATCTGAAATAAGTAACTATGACAGAGTTTATTTTACGCCACATAAACCATGACAAGGTCAGCTGGTCCAAAGATGTACTCCAATTGGGTACCTTCAAAACACTATCCGAAAGTGCTGCTACTGCAGAATTTACATGTTCAGTACATACTTATTGCAATCAGTCTTCATCAAAACAGATGCAGTAACATATTATAAAGGATGGCGCGGAGCCGACTGACACATTTCAAATTTGAATATTGCGCCGGCGCGAGAGCTTGTCGTGGTTGGCGGGAAGGGGAACGGTAGAGGAGAGGACGCCATTTCATATGGTCAGTCGCAATGGAGCATTGGAACGTGCAACAACGTGTTACCTGTGTTCGTAGTTTTGGCGACATTGCTTGGCCTGCTCGGTCGCCCGACCTTACTGTATCAGATTTCTTCCTGTAGGAGTTCCTGAAAGACCATGTGTTCTGGAGGCATATCATGACTATTCAAGAACTCAAACAAGCCACTGTTGACGAAGTTGTGGCTATTGATGTGGACCTATGGAGGCGTGTGTACGGCAACTTCCAGACACGCTTGCAACAATGCATTGATGTAAAAGAAGGCCATCTGCCTGATGTTCAGAAAATAAGCTTGTAATCTGTGGGTAATAAAAAGCACACTTGGACATATTTACAGATGGTTTCACTTATTTTTCCCTGTTTCCATATATTACCTATGACCATTTGAAATGTGTTGGTCAGCTCTGCGCCACCCTGTATAACAAATACTTTAAAAGCCTGACCCTTAGCAAGACAGAGGTTACTAACCTGGCCACCCTGTTGCCTGATAAGAGCCTGTGTTGTCTTCTGATGCTGAATCACCTTACGAAGTCTATCCACAAATGCCGCTTGATCATTGGGAATGAACCCAAGATACGCACGTTTCTCTGATGTGTACAGCAGTATCAAAACCTTAATGTCACATGTTTGTGGCGAAGGAACACTTGTAAAATGAACACACCCTGCCTGTAACAAAAGTTTCACAAGTACATACATTACAAAATAATGGATGCAAGAGATGATTCATAAAAAGGAGGAAACTGTACACTAATCCAACAGTGTACAGATCACTGGCGACTTACTTGTGTACAGTGGTGCCTAACAATTACTGGTCCACAGAAGCGACAGTGCTTCAAGTCAGCTTTCTGAAGCCTTGAAGTTTGAAATGACACCTAGATTTTTGGAAAATCTGTGCATCCCTGCTCTAACAGATGTGCAAATTTCCTAACAAGTTCTGTATGATTTTGCATACCTCATTTACCTTAAAGTTCATTTATCTGTTGTTTCATGCCTACTTAAACGGATGTATCAGAAACCACTCTCTATACTTCATTAAGAAAATTCACCACACCCAAAAATGTTTATAATAAAAACTGAAGATCCTAATGAAATCTGATCTTATGCCAGGCACCAACCATTTTGGTAAAATTCATAATTTCTGTCTGAGCTTTGTTTTCAGCACAACCAATATATAATAAAATTAGATTCATCTGAGAACTTCCAAAGCTGTTTCCCAGAACCAAACACCAGTGAAATCCAGTCTGTACTTCTGGAGCTAAAATATATGCAGACACATACATGGATATTACCTTAAAATTGTCTAGTCAGTTTATATAGTTCATGAAAAAGAATGCATGAAAAGGAACTAAAATCATCATTTTTAAGCCTGCTCACATGCAGAGCAAAAATTGTCTATTAGCTCTGTCACGTCTACATCCGCTGAACTGAGCACGCGCACAAGCTGTTCATCAGATTAGTGACAAAGTGACAACGGTTTGGAAACAACGTTCTTTCAAAGTTGTTTTAAGTTTGGGGAACAGAAAAAATTCTGCTGGGGCTAAGTCTGGAGTATAGGGTGGATGGGGCACAATGGATGTGTGATGTTTTATCAGATAACTGCAGATGAGGAGCGACACGTGAGTCGGCACATTGTTGTCGTGCAACATCCAAGTCTGGTTTTCCCATAATTCAGGCCTCTTCCTGCACACAGCAACCCTCAGACGCACTAAAACTTCCAGGCACAACTGTTTGTTTACCATCTGACCACATGGTACAAATTCATGATGGACTATGCCTTTCCAGTCGAAAAACACAACCAACATCACCTTGATCTTTGACTGACTCATCCGTGTTTTTTTTGGTTGAGGAGATCCTTTCATACAGTCCTCCCTGTATGCTTGGTTAAGCAACTGAAATGTCTCTGTAAACGTTTTACCAAGTTTACAGCAAAATTTCACAAACACTTCATTCTTCAAGCTCTTTCATTGTCACTTTTTCATTAATCTGACGAACAGCTCGTGCACGTGCTCAGTTCAACAAATGTGCTCGACGAATAACGCTCATAGCAAAACAGGACAAATGGCAGTGTGTTGTCAAACCTAACACTAGGTATGCTCAGTAGCTGCAGCGTGCTCTCTGTGCTGGTTGGCACGCTATTTAGAAAGTTCAGTCTTATTTTGAACATGCCTTGTATCGCTACACATCCAGTATCCCTCCCATTAAATACTTAAACTTTCTGTAGCTGCTGCCATTCTTCCTTAATTGACTACGTTCCAGAGAAGCTACAATTTTCCTAATAAATTGCAGTTTGTTATTGTTTTATGATAACAAATTAATTAAATGCAATGCAAATTCTATTGCCTTTTTGGTGACCATGAATAAAGTGCTATAATATAAACACAAAAAGACTTACAAATCCTGAACTCATAACTTTGGTGAGGGACTCAAGTGCTTCACACTGCTGTGGATGAAAGAGGACAGACTTAGAATTTTTCAGATATGCACCACCAATATTTCCAATCAATTGCTTCGGCATCAGTTGCATTATCAGTTTCTGAGGCCATGAGTCAGCTTTCCTGGAAATATGCAACAAACTTTACTCAGTATACTGAATTTCAAAACAGAAAGTGCAACTGTTAATAATACTAGGTCATTCAGTCACTGGCAGATGCAATGACACTGTTACCAGTACATGGGAACAAAATAAAAAGACCACAGAAAAAAAATTCACAGGGTTTCTACCACGTCAAGGTATCAGATTAAATGTCAGATCAGATTAATGTACAACTCACAAATGGTGTGGGTCTGGAAAAAGTCATCTGTCTCATTTCAAAGTCTCAATTAAGAATGACTCGGTGCAAGACCTATCCCTTTTCCCTTTTCACAGTGCTCACCAGCCACAATCCTTGCAATGATCCAATAAAACTGACAAACTTCCCCCTTCAAATCACTTCAGCACCCACCTCAATCAAGTCTGGTCAACCTGAAGACACAGACAGCACATTCCCCTAAAGCACCAGAACAAATTTATTATCCTATACAGTGCAATAACCCGCAGTCACCTTGCGCAACGTCCATCATGTATGTCTGAAAAGTTAGATCTATTTTTGTCACTAGCAGTAAAATCTGAGAGAAGTTCTTACGAGAGATTTTTCAAAAAAAGTATCAATTTCTGGATACCTAACACAGTTCTAACCACAGTACATATCGATTTAGTGAGTATCAGCATGATCTAAGAACTGGAAAAATTTTAATAACAATGAAGACATCCACAATAAAATGGGTATGAAACTCCCTTACAGAATTAAAATCAACAATCACTAAGAACACCCATGAAATAAGAGGATCCAATCAACAATCACAGAATGGGGAGAGACAAATGGCCATATTCCCAATTACATAAAATGACTTAACTTCGCCAAAATTCATGAAACAATCCAAAAATAGTGAACCAGATTAAAACTGCCCTGCAAATTGCAAACATAATCAAATGAAACATAGAGGAGACATGAGAAACTGGACTACATGGTTTCTGTGAAAAAGTCAATAACCCAGTCTAGTCTGGAAATTTCTCCCATCTGGATTCCAATCATTAGTAACATATTGATACTACTCTGTATATACAGCAATTGGTATATGTCATGATATATACCAGTTGCTGTATACACACAGTAGTACCTCCTGATGATGAGCAGTAAGCATGCTCGAAACATGTAGAGGTTAATTACTAAAATAAATTGAAAGTAAATAGTGCATCCTGTTGGTTCTTATTGTATGGATATACCACGACGCACGGTCAACAAAACATTAAACACATTATGATATTAACCACTTTTCATTATTGACCCTTCGACTGAAATCAGCTGATTACTAGTACATTAGAATTTTCAAAAATAAAATAAAAAACTCAGAATATCTTACATTAAATTACAAAAACCAAGAAGATAAAACTTTGTAATTTAAAATACGTGAGTAATAGAACATGTAGCCATATTTGTACGTATCTGAATACTTATAACATTTTTATAACATGATTTTTAAAATCAAACATAAATTATATACAGCCTCAGTCAGAACTCCTCTACCTCCCACCAAAAAAAATTTTTTAGTATGCAATCGCCTCCATCCAGTGTTTATATTAAAAATACCTGAAGCAGGAACCCTTAACAGTACCTACATACCGTCTTTTAACTTCTACTGACAAACACCTGTGAAAAAGAAGGAAATTTCTAAATTGGGAAGTTTTGAATAACTACTGAATTCATTCTGCACTTTCTATCACAAATTTTATTGTGACAACATCTCAGTAATGCTACATTTAACACTTACAGATCTGGTTCACCATCCCTGGGGTTCGCAGACACCTGACATGGTACATGCCGTGTAAGTTTCTGGGTGTCATTGGGGTTTTTGGCTTTCTCAATCCATTCCAGAACACCCTGCCACAGTGTCTGTCGCTGCTGATTTCCACCTGCAGGTTGTTGCCCAGGCTGCTGTAATGAACACATTTGGTGATTACAAACTACATATGCTAAACATAGGGATTTTGTTTCATTTCTAACATTAAGCCAAAATTTCCTACAGACAAGGGATCACAACTGCTTTGTTAGCAAGGACAAAAAGCATTACAGAATCAAACGATACAAGTATAATGTACGTTAGGACTGCATTCATTTACCAAGTTTATCGCATTTCACTATAACAGCATCTTAATGTTAGCAAAATGTTCATAAATTTGCTGAAAATGTTCTCCATTAGTAGAAACACATAACTGTGCCCCAGTTCCTGGTACAGGCGCATGTGTCGTATTTTTATTACATCTGCTTCAATCAAACACCAAAGTCCAACCAACGTATTGACTCTTTTTGAGTAAATTGCACCCTTAAAACAATTCCACTGACACCAGCAGCAGGAATAAAATCATGCAATTGCAAAGGTCACAAAATTAGTCCATTTTGCTCCACGAATTGACAGAGGTAGTGGGAGTCCAAAAACTGCTTCAAATACCAAAGAAAATGAACAAGAACTCAATCATCTATAAACCACAACGTTGATCGCATTGCCATCGGTACATCCTCCAGTATCGGAAGTAATTCTTCTGTAGCCACATGTTGCCAACAAAGCAGTTGTGATCACATATTCATAAAACCTTCTTGGCTGTTCAGAAGATATCTCCCATAAACAGGAAGATATCTCCCATAAACAGCTACAAGCATAACCATGACCAACATGGCAACGATCTGTGGACTTTATACTGCATATTTTTCTACCATGCCAAAATACAGAAGCATAACAGACAAGTCCTCTTTTAACCATATTTTAATCATTTTAATCATGATAAAAAATTTGACACAGCAGCATGCATTGGTTTGAATGCAGAATAGAGATCTCAGTACAATTTTACAAGTGCTTTTTATGAATCTTATATTATTGGCTTCATTATAACCATAATGGGTCCAAACATGTTGCCAGAGTAAAGTATATAATATATACTAGTTGTATTTGATGGTAATTAATTCCTTCATTATTGTGATCAACACAATGGGATGACAAACAAAACAAATGCAAATTAACAATTCAATTCAGCTTACCAACCACAACCAGTGATTACAAATATACAAATCATTAAGTTTGACCTGCCTCCAGAAAAGGCCAGAATATCTTCCCATGGTTACTGCTGATCCTTTCTCTGGTACTAGACAAACTTTGTACATGTGAATAGGTAAAGGTAAAGGTAAAGCAGTCCCGTTACAGGCCTGGACAGGCCCAGAGGGTTCTTAGGAAGTTAAGGTTCCCAGATTTCGTAACAATGGCACAGGATGGTGGTAAGTTGTCAGCCTTACGCACCAGCCGCCTTTACCCCCAGGAAATACTCCTGGTACTCATTTCTGTTAGAGGCTGAGTCGACCCCAGGGCCATAGTGCGATCGGAAGGAATCTATGTCAATGAAAAATCCACTGACACCAGCTGGGATTGAACCAGTGACCTTCCGATTTGCAGCACAGCACCTCACTGTGCTACTGCTGTCCCCCTGTACATGTGAATACAGTGAGCAAAAACACCAGAATCTCACAGAAAAAAATTAATCATACTTGGACTCGGGTGAAAAGTGGAGATCTCTGCTAAATGGAGATTCTGTATTCCATCTAAAATAAAAGAGAACTTAGACTATTCAGGTCCTAATATTTCTTCTGCACTACTAAACCAATTTAGACCTTGAAGGTTATCAGTATGCAATGACATAAAGTGATCAAAAGTCACACCTTACCTTACCAAGACCTCAACTCTTCTCAAATGTACTTTAAATATCACAAAACTAGCAACATGCTTCAGAGACAAGATACTGGTTTAGAAGGTATATCAGTACTTGCAAAATGTATGGCAATTAACTTCCAAAGGAAAGCAGGCATCACCAACACTACATTTTAAAATACTTTCCTTTGTACAGATTCAAACAGTGGTGTTGCTCATTTCTAATGCTAACTTACTTGTTGTGTTGATGGCTGTACAGGTCCACCTGGAGGTGTGCCTTGCTGTGGAGCAGCAACTGTCTGTGGTGGGCCAATAGTTTGGGGTGCCTGACCTGAAGGGGTGCCCGATTGGTTTGGTTGTGGTGGCGGAGGTGGTGGTGGTGGTTGTGGAGCCGACTGCCCTGGACCTGGCTGTTGTCCTGGTCCAGTACCAACCATGGACGGCAAGTTCATTGAACCACCTTGTCCAGGCTGCTGAGGTACCCTTGGCATATTGTGCAACTGCTGTTGTTGTTGCTGGCCCATCACTGGTGTAGGATTGTCTAGAAGTAATTTCAAACTTCAATACCTGCCCATAATTACCTTGTATTCAATATGAGATGTGAAGGTCTCATAACAGTAAACATTACATCTTTGGGATTTCATAACCATGTAGTCAGGCAGATACACATAGGTACCAACATTTGAGAGGAAACATGAAGATATAGAAAGTAGGTTCCTCTGAAACATATAAACATATTTACCAGACTATATAAAATCACATCCCCAATGACCATAAATTTAATATATACAGTATCCGAGTCTCCAATGAGCAGCTGCGTACCTCTCTGGAATTACAGCTTGAAACTTCAGCCATTAAAACAGCAACTGGTGATTCCTTCAGACAGCCCAACACTTCAAAAATTGTCATTACCAATTTTTGTCAACTGAGTGCTTTACTGTATCTTTTGAGAAAGGAGATACCACTGTCAATATTTTGCCAGCTGAAGTCTTGCAATATGTAGCAGGACAACACCTGCTGATTGTCATTTAATATTAAACACACAACACAATGAAGGAACAACTGCTTTTTAATTTTAATTTTCAAAACTTACACTTTAATGTTAAAAAGAAAGTCACAATTGAAATTCATGGATAAGAATTCAACAAAGAACCTCCTACCCAGAAGATTGAAGCAAAAGGTTCCTTCACACTTGTTAACCATCTACCAGACTACACAGCATCACATCCAAGATGACTGCAGTGTTACGAGGTGATCAGTTGTGTATATTTAATCACAGGGTAGCAAGGTTACACCGCAAAGCAGTACCTCAAACCACACCCTCAAATATCCGTTCAGGTATCATCATATCACAAAAAATACAACTCAGAATAGTTTACATTACAATCATTGAGACACTTGGCCAGTAAGTGAGTTTTAAAATAAATACTTAAATTCAACCAGTGCACCATGCAGGTCTGTCAATGATAATGGTGTTGAAAGCAACAAAAGGTATGATATCAAATGGCATGCTGTTGCCACAGTTTCAAGAAAGCTGGGGCCAATGACATCTATAACACAGATGTCCCAAATTTTCAACAGCGGACAAATGGACTGACAGATGTGTGCAACCTGTAAATACATTTCTAGATACAGCAACAAAGTTGTCATAATATGTCAAAGACGTTCTCCTAGAATGTGGCGGAAGGAACAAAGAGAAAGTGCCATGGCATTACTGACCCAAGTGAAAATAAAACTTGGGTCTAATAGTACAGATCCTCCTACTGCCATTACATCCCAATGGGGTGGTCAGACATTCTTGGACCACCTGAAGAAATGTAGTTATGATGCTGTAGAAAAATAACAGAAGCAACATATCTATCATTATGCTTATATTTTATAATAAATATTCAGCATAAGCTTACAAATATTGCACATGCACTTACTTTTTTGTTAAATCAATTTCTCACATTCATTTAGAATTCCATCAATTCTGGATGACACAGATTCAAATTTAGGGTGGGGAACAGATATCCTGACTGAGGTCTCTCAGCTTTCTTCAAACCCTTCAGGCAAATGCCAAAATAGTATCTAAAATTAGATAAAGGATGCTGCCCTCCATTGGTTTTGGCATGTACAGAGAATGGAGGTAAACAGAATTCCCAAAAAAGTATTATATATGAATTTGGAAGCAACAAGGCTGAGAGGTACACCAAGAAATAGATGGCAAGATAAAGTGAGGGACGATGGAAGACTAGTTGATGGAAAAGGGTGGAAGGGTATATAACAGAGAGGAAAGGAAGAAGCTCCTGAGAACGGCAAGGTATCATCACATTCTGCACATGTCAATGGAATGAATGAATGCTTCCCTCCTAAGTCACTAGTGACCCTGCCATTGAACAGTACATAGTCTGCAACCGGGGCATACAAATCCTGAGCACAGGTCACCAAGGAAACTAAATTTTGTGTGGTGGCACCTAATATATGTGGGTCCCCTGAACAGAACTTGCAGCATTTCACTCTTACAGTACCTAGAATTTTTAAAGTGGCTCCTAATTTTTGGAAAATTTATGTATTCATGGTCTGGATCAGTGAAAGTATCATTACCAAACCACAAACATAAAAATTAAAAACAACTCAATCACCTCGATTATTTCTGACAGGAAATAAAAATAATATGTGCTTACTTTCCTGAATAACTGTTAATATTATCAGTATTAGTACTCCCTTTTTGTTGTCTTGGACGACCTTAGGATTTTATACAAATTCTGTGTTACATTTTTTTCAGATGTTAGTAATGCCAAAGTTTATTTTCATAACTGTTATGTCATAACAGGATTTACTGCATAATTTGTATAAATATTCACAACCAATGCACTAAAATCTTCTTGGGCAATAAATTGGGTCATGACTGAGCTAAACCTTCCACTTTAGAGATCAGCTCTATCTTCACCATCAGTCTAGTCTCTCAAATGGTAGTGTCTATACTAACCATGGCATGGTTGACACCCCTGAAAGGTTTCTGTATATTCAGTCACCAAGGAAGCTTTGAGTCTTTATTCACAAGCACTCTTCATACAAAATTTCATATTCTTAGCTCCAACTGTCCATTAGCTATAATCTACAAACTGCAAGGTAAATAAAAATTTCACAAGCCTGCCATGTTTTGGTTCACACTGTACCAGAAAGTTATACTTAAGCAAAAACTGTGTATTTTCCGAAGACCCATTACCATACTTCATTTTAAATCCCAGTATTAATCACATGAACCAGGCTAGACATTTAAATTTCAGCACACTCTTTATGTAGCTTTAGGTAAAACATAAATATCGTATGAACCAGAAAGGATAACACTATAAATACACAGCATTTTGTGCAGAAAAGAACAGAGGTTGTGCAGCATGTCTTAAAAGCCTGGTATGTTTGTTGAGAAACTATATGGTCAATGGGTGACAGCAGTATTTGCGTCCTATATATAGGTCAGACAGTGGCCAGAGGGTCACTCCCATTCACAAAATCATGCATATGCCATGCTATTATCACAGTCTGTGGTAAATTAAGAAATACAAAGTGAAAAAGTGGCATAATTTTCATGACATATGTTATGATCATCAGTAAGCTAATTCAAACTGTTGAAGTGACAAAAATCAGAGTGACATCATAAGTCTTCTTTTCCATACGAAAGAAACAAAGAGCTGTTACCAGTTGCATAAAACAGAAGCTTTATCATCTGTAAAATCACACGATGTCCATCTTGGTGCGGGGTGGGGGATACACAAATTGTCATGCACAAATTTACACACACACAAAACTGTCTACACTGTGGCATATCCTTAAAGATGCTGCAAGCACAGGAAGCTGGCCAACTCACTGAGAGATCCCAACTTCAGAGATTTCATCTTACTAGTAAAGAAGTCTGGTGTGGCCAAACAGACCCACAGATACATCACAACTTCACCTCCATTGCAGTTTTTACAAACTAATAATAAGCAGTCTATTGACATAATGTTACAAAAACACTTACTTTGGTTGAACTGTCCAGTTACTGCCAAGGCTGTAGGATTTACTGCAGGTCCCATTGATGGTTGTGTCAACTGAGCAATGAGAGCACTTTGGTTTGAAAACTGGCGTGACGGCTGCTGAGGTTGCATTATAGGTAGAGGCCACCTTGGGGGACGATTCTGCACCAGTATACCTTGGGCTGGATAACTCTGTGGAGGCTGCTGGGGAAAAAGGATAGTATTCCTGGGGTTGGAATGCATGACACCCTGTGGCGGATGCTGCTGCTGTGGAGGCATCACAAGTCCCTGTCATTGAAAACAGACATACAGTACAGGACAGCTGGAACAAAACAAGTATCATTACATCACATAATCAACCAACTAAGTAGAGCTCAGAATTTTTTAGGAACTAGTAGTCAGTTGATTAATCACTAAAATCCCTGTCTCTCATGGAACTCCAAGACTCATAAACTAAGTCCATATATTTTCCTTAAGACCTAGTTTTCAACACTTCTTTATTTTAGATTCATTCTAAAAACCCACACCTTGCCAGCATTTTGATACTGATGAAGTATTTAACTGTACAGTAAAAGTCGGAGTTCATACATATTCTGACTGTATGAAACACAGCCACTAAAATCAACGGTCAGTGCTAACAACGAAACAGGCAACAGATGCAGGGTGGTAAACCTGCTAATTACAGGAACGGCACAGAATCTGACTCAGCTCACCCAGCATTAGTTTCTCTAGCAGGATCCTGCTCCACAGAATCAGTGTCATACAGCCATGAAAAGAAACAAATCTAACTTACAACCTAGAAAATCTCATTCTCATATGGTACATACCTGGTTCTGAGTAGGTCTAAATGGAGGCTGTACACCTTGTGCATTAATCATTGTTGTCTGCTGTTGTGGCATGCCTGATGTTCCTCCAGGACAGGGTGGCATGGGACCCATGGGACTTCCATTGTTTTGATTGGGACTAGATGATGGCATTGAAGAGATGTTTGTTGTGGGATGTCCAATAGGTCCTGGTGTGGGGCTGATGGGGCGTTCCTTCAAGCTATAACACAAAAAGGAATTTAGCTGTTTAAACTATCCTCACTTCACTGGGAAGATGCAAAAAAAATTACTTTCATTAAATTTGTTTTAGTCACTTTCCCCACTGGGGGCATGTGGTGGCACAGTTGGTTGAGGCATTGTGCTACAAGCTGGAAGGTCATGGGTTTAATTCCCAATGGTGTTACTGGAATTTTTCATTAATATAATCCTTCTGACCGCACTATGGTCCTGGGGTCGACTCAGCCTCTAACAGAAATGAGTACCAGGATTATTTCCTGGGGGGTAAAGGCAGCCAGTGGGTAGGGCTGACAACCTTACCACCATCATGTGCTGTTTGTCATGAAAACTAGGAACCTCAACCTCCTGGAACCCTCAGGGCTTCTCCAGGCCTGTAATTGGACTGCTTTACCTTTACTTTCCCTACTCTTTAAATTATCCATTATCGACAAACAGTTCAGTACCTTAGACCAACAAAAACACAGAACTGTTCCTCAGATATGTACATTACAATATCACACTGAACATTCCTATATATTTTGATCCACAGGAGACCATCATCAGGGAATCCAAGCAAAGCAACACTGCACAAAACTAAATCAGCCACTTTTATTGATATTGATACATTTGTTAACTGCAATTGGGTTGACACCCAGTAAAATACATAGAACAACACAATTAACAGCTTTGGTTGGAAGGCTTTCTAGGATCTGAACCAAGAGTGGTCAAACTAAAATAAACAATGAACCAACCACATAAAAATTATTGCCTAATTGGGAAGAGTGCTGACCGTGCTCCATCTTTGCAAGTTATACCCTGGCATTTGCCTTACAACTGAGGAAAAAGCATGGAAAAACCTCAGCAAGGGTAGCTGAAGAGTGCCAGGTGGCATGATGAAAAGAGAATATACAGAAAAGAACATACATAACAATAAGAATACATAAACATAACAATAAAAATAGTTTACAAAATTAAACAAAAGCATACAAAACATACAACCATATATACAATGATAAAAAAAATGGAACCAAAAGAACATGAAAGAATGGGATAAATGAAAAATAAGCAGCAAACTTCATATCATCTATATTACCTTCTAATAATGTTAGACACCCTGTTACTAAGACCTTCACTCCACTTCACTACACTTGACACTTCACTTCTTCCCATTTACTCTTCACCCAGCTACACTTCACTACCCTCTCATTTGGTTTAACTCCATTTAAATTTCCTACTGCTTCATTTCACCTCACATCACTACACTTCACTGCACTTTCAGATGATTTTCGCCACACTTCTATTCTTTACACTTCACACCATTTATAATTGCTGTTTCTAAAAATCTTAGGTCTACAAGGGAAAGTCCCTAACACTTCTGCAGGTCGTTGGTTCCAGTTTTTAATGGTCCTTTTTACAAAGGAATACTTCCCAATATCCGTTCTTTGCTTCCTGTCCCACACACAGTTGACATGGTGTGAGAGTCAAATGGTTAAAATGCAAACATTTCTTTGTAGAACAGTTGTACAAGTGCGTTGGATCTTTATATACGGTTATCTCAGAAGCACCCTACATACTTAACAAAAGTTAAAGTTAACTTATGGGATATTAAGCTACAACCACATTGCATTCAGTCTTTGCTCTTCTGCAGTGTTCCCAGCACTGGTTGGTACTTGGTACTAAACTACCACCAGCACCACACAACATGACAAAAGACCAAAGACTTTCCCTAGCTTACTCTTAAGCAAACAGTAAACACTGTTAAGGTCTATGAGTCATACACTATAGACAAAAAAAGTCACACTTATTACTACACAGTATTAATGAGAGAGATGAAACAGTAACGTTGGCTTAAACAGTAACCATGTACTAGCATAAAAACAGTAAAATTAGCCCAGACTACCAATGAAAATTAAATACATGACTGAAGGCCATTTACAAGATTAATGAGACACACATTACCTGTATCCCTTGAGTAGAACGAGATGACGCGGATCCTTAGCATAGTTCTTGGTCTGTGATGTTTGCAAATCACCTCCGGCTTTCTCGTACAACTTGAACAAAGCCGGAATCTTGCGTGGCGAAAGGATTGACAAATGGATACCTCTCTGCCAAAATATATTAAAATCACACATGTGCTACCATTTCAAAGAATGTGTTATGAATGCAGATACATGTTCCAACAGCAAATTAGTTACCTAAGCCATTCAATTACTGCCATCCGTAACAGCAGTGCACACAGGCCTCACTTACCTCTTGGAGAATAACTGCCAACTGGTCCACGCTGTGTCCAGCAAAAGCGGCAGACTCCATAACAGGCAAAAGGTAAGGAGGAGAGTTACAAACCAGAATACAGTGTTTCTGTGGCAATATATTGGGTTCACGTCTCTGCTGCAGATCTTCGAAGCACTGCAATGCAGTGGCAAGTCCTTCAGCAATATTTGCATGTGATTCTCCTTTACCACCAACCAACCTACGAAGAGAATGCAATCAAAGCTATTATAATATAATTCAAAATGATAAATGTTACACACTTGGCATATGTCATATATTTCTGTCACTACCGATGTCTCACAAGCTACATTTTTACAGCAGACTGCATCGAATTTACCTTCGATTTCAACATCACAACAGGCTGCATCAACTAAAGACTAAGCAATCTTACATATTAATTAAACAGTGCTCACTCTACAAAGTTTGTACCTTTCTTAATACCACTACATTTCATTTCAGACACTAATAATTTTCATATCAAAACTCAATCATACTGATTTATGGTTCACTTAACTATGCTGTCAGTGTGTCAGAGAACATTGCACCAAATGATAGGACAGTTTCTGAATAATTAGTTGGACAGAATGCATTAGTGCTAATGGCCTAATTTGGGACATTATCCTGGAAGGACTGAGGAAAATCATAAAAATTCTCATCCGGATAGCCAGTCGTCATGCAAACATTGTGAGACCTCCAGTAACATGCCACAGGAGAGCTAATCACCCAAGTATGAAGTTTTATGATGAAGAATATTACTTGAAAGCTGCATCATTTTGTAGAAATATAAAAGTGAATACCTGATTCATTATCAGAGCAAACTATTAACCAAACTTTCTGTAAAACCAGCATAACATATACAAAAAATAGTCCCTTGCCAACTGCTGATTTCAGCACACACAGTTTTTACATCTGCAGACAGTTTTGCCAGCCAATATATTTAACTTCTTTGACATTCAGAGGAATGTGCATTGTGATATATTCTTATAATAAAAGTCAACGAGATGCACTATTTCTAAAATTTATTTTGACAAAGAACTCTAAATGTTTCGGACAGATCTACTGTCCATCATCAGGAGTTTCAACACTGTATACACAGCAATAGGTATGTGTCATGCTAGGTACGTTGACTGCCCACTAGCGAGGTTCCATCCTGACCTCACTAGCAACAGTCAACGTAACTAGCATATCAAATAACTACTGCTGTGTATGCCGATGGACTCCCAAGGGGCAGCACTGCTCTGAGGTTTCTCGGACCCGAGCCAACCCTGGGGGTCTCTAGGTGAGATTTACAAATGAGGCTCGGTCGCTGGTTGGTCAACCAGCACAGGGCCCGATGGCGAGGTCTTGGTGATACCCAAAGGCAGGCTCATGAGTTTATCTCGGGACCTAGTCTGGGCACCAGGGCAAAATTTATGAGCTTTAATAGGACTCCATCCAGGGCCGTGACTGGCCTTCTCACAGGTCATAACACCCTGAGGAGACATCTCCACCTACTAGGGCTGCTTGAAAGCCCCTCGCGTAGAAAGTGCGGGGTGGGAGAGGAAACCTCGGCTCACATTTTATGTGAGTGCGAGGCTCTGGCCTCACTCAGGCATGCGTACCTGGGCTCCTTGTCTTTGGACCCCAAGGATATTAGAAGTTTATGCTTGGGGGCCATCTGGAGCTATAGCAAGGCTGCGGGGCTCCCATGATTCAATATGGGGCACAAAGGGCCCATCTTAATTGAGGCCTACGTTCGTCGGGGCTGGGAGGCCCCGAACCCAAATGCAAATCAATCAATCAATCAATCAATTGCTGTGTATACAGTGTTGAAACTCCTGATGATGGAAGTAGATCTGTCTGGAACATGAAGAGTTCTTTACCAAAAATAAATTTGAGAAATAGTGCATCTCGTTGGCTTTTATTATAAGACTATTTAACTTCACGCACCCACCAGCTTGCAATCTATATTCTATGCATGAAGCCAGTCTTGAAACCAGTCCCACGGGATAAGAACATGGTAAGGTGTTCATTCATACACGCGCTGTACATTGTACAGTACACACAGACACACACACACACACAAACAGAAAAAAAAATTTGGCCTCCAGAGCAACCAATCCAAATTGAATAAAATCAGGGCTCTAAAGGCATCCAAAACCATTTTTCTAGCTACAAAATTACTTATGTGATACACTTTTGGTGATGCTTTTATACTAGCACAGTAATGTCGAATGTTGTTAAGTATTCAATTGCATCCTACCCAGAGGGTCCCAGGTGTCCCTTCTCTGGAGTGAAAGTTGTCATTATATAAAGCTGACAGACAACTCACCTTCATCAGCACTTACCTTAAAAATGCACAAAGCTATACTTCAAGTCCGCACTTCATACCATGTTGCTTATTTCAGCAAAAAGACCACTTTACCTTCACACAACCCTGAACTGCAACCCTTAATTTTACCAAGTTGAAGATACAAACAAGCATCGAGCAAACTATGTCCCTATTTATTACCAAAAAATTAAAACTTTAAATGCTGTACACTTCTATGTGGAGTTTGTAACACTAAGAAAACAGTTCTGTTAATTCTACATTTGTTAACCAGCAATCCATGATCAGGATTCCATATACCTATGAATTAACAAGATATCTAAATTCTTACTCGATCTTATCAAGAATGTTTAGCAACTTCTGTGGACTGCAATAGGGACCATAGCAATCACTGCTAGGGTTGGGCAGGCAGTCAGCTGCCTGATATATAACCAGACCATACTGAGTGTTTGTACTCTGCAAGATGAGAAATTAACACATTAGTTCCTTACCCTGAAAGATACAAGCCAATGTTCAGTTTCATGGTGTCCAATACACCTGAAAATGATTGTCAGTCAAGTCAAGAAATCCCATTCTTTCAAAGAATGCCAAGATATACCATCACGTTTATAGACCTCACAAATGGACCCTGTCTTCAGCTGCTTCAGTAAAGCTCCCACTTGAAGCCATATTTAATTAATAACTATTCTTATGTAATCTTCCCACTTCACCTAAATTTAGCATGTGGCTCCTTCACTAGAGGTCTTAATTACATACAGAAATTATTCTGTTAAATGTACATGCCACAGAAATCTTTGTATTATTCACTCTGTCCAATAAGACTGTACAGTAGAACTCCACTTATCCAGACACTGGTTATTCAGATCGCCAATTATCCGATCGGCTTGGCCCTTCAGACAAATTTGTTGAGAATTTTACAAAACTAACTTACCTTGAAATTACCAGTTATCAGATCAAGTAGAGTAAGGCATTATATTTCTAGAACTTCAAATCAAGCATGGTCAAAAGGTTTAAACCCAGCCACATGCCGCTAATAGTAACAGTCGAACTTCAAACTGCCAATGTAGTTTATTTTCAAAGAAAAATCCAATTATAAGGTTTTTCTGCATATCTGTAAGGCTCACCGTCCCAATTAATCCAAATAATTAGAATTCTACTGCAATTATAATTTCAAAAACCAACCGTTTGCACATACAGAATATATGCAGACACAAATTCTTAATTCCTCCTACTTGTTTCAGCAGCCACTCATCATCATCAGGGATTACACACATCAACATATTTAAAACATTATAAAATATGATAAAAATAGTAATACTTACTTACTTACTCCATAGTGCAGTCCTGCTTGAGAAGCTAACTGGTTTGCAGCTAGTCAAGAAATGCCCCGCATTTCATGGAACCCGAAGGTTCATTACTGCACTCACAAGCATCCACCACCTATCTCTATCCTGTGCCCGCCCAATCCAGTCCATATACCCACATCCCACCTCCTGGAGATCATTCCTAATATTATCCACCCATCTACGCCTAGGTCTCCCCAGTGGTCTCCTTCCCTCTGGTTTCCCCACCAAGACCCTATACAACCCCCCTCTCTTCACCCATACATGCCACATGCCCAGCCCACCTCATTCTTCTTGATTTTATCACCCGCACAATATTGGGTGAGGAGTACAAATCATTTAGCTCCTCGTTATGCAATCTCCTGCATTGCCCCGTTACCTCGTCCCTCCTAGGTCCAAATATTCTCCTCAACACCATGTTCTCAAACACCCTCAGCTTCCTTTCCTCCCGCAATGTCAGCGACAAAGCTTCACACCCATACAAAACAACAGGCAAAA